>OBLI01000670.1_pt1 | contig 35784 bp, 24 predicted proteins | sample 1519701 | NCBI WGS metagenome assembly OBLI01 (sample SAMEA3663005, study PRJEB22513) | pig gut metagenome | biome: pig gut; feature: pig-associated habitat; material: faeces | place: France | collected 2012 | reverse complement strand
TGTCAACTTGCAAAACTTAGGTTATTTTCTATTAATTGTCTTCACAACCCTGTTGACCTGACGTTTTATGCATATACCCTTTGCAGGGGCAGACAACCTTACGCCGGAGAGGGTGAAATAGTCTGCTGTGGCATTGGCTGTGGTCGCCATATTGGTTATTCCATTCGCAACGTGCTCCACGATGGAGATTGTGAGGTTCTTGACATCAGCCTCAACGTCGTACTGTCCTGCCTTTGAGATGTTCCACTTGTTGTCGTCGCCTCCGAACGTCATTTTCGTATCGTCGGCAGCATCTCTCTGGTAGAATGTTTGACCGTAGCCGGTATATTTGTTTACGGCAATTTTCATCTCGCCTTCAAGAAGGTCGACGGTACCACGGAACACCATTGGGTTGTCGTCGGAGGGTAGTATCATCGTAGCCTTGCCAAGATCCCATCCTCCTGTTGTGGCTGAGCCTACGAGCCAGAGAGCGGTGTGCTTTATCTCGTCGTCCTGATATGCAGCCTTTGTCACGGTGACGGTCTTTGCCGCAAGGTCGCACACGATGCTGTAGTTGGCTGTCTCGCCAACCTGGAATTTGTTATCGTTGCTGTTGTCGTCGGACGACACCAGGGCGGCACTGACTCCGTCTGACAATGTCACACCAGCATCGCCTGCACGGTATTCCAACTTGCCCCACTCTGTCTCGGTGAGGAACTTGAAATCGCTGTTGGCCTTAAGACTTACGGTTGCCGTGAATACGTCGGGCTGTGCGGCATCGTTCATCATCACGATGGAGTTGTCAATGGACCAGCCTCCCCACACTCCGTCTCCTACAATAAGAAGGCGTTCGGCAGCCTGAACGGTTAATGTACTTGCTGCGAGAAGCATGCAGCCTAACAATCTCTGTGTAAACGTTTTTGTTTTCATAATGTTTTGTTTTTGAAAAGTTATCTGTTTAAAGAAGCACTCTCTTACATTGTGTGGGAACTGTCACTAAATATACGCCATGGGTGAGACGATGCGAGGTGAAGGGTTGTGAGCGGTCTACCCTTCCCTTGCAGACCAAGGCTCCGTCGACTGATGTCACTACCACGTCGGCTGCCGAACTGTCGGCTGTAACGACAATGGATGATGAAGAAACCCTTATCTTGAATTTCTCGTTGCGGGCTGCATCAGGGATGCCGGTCACGGATGGCTCGCCTATGCCATATCCGACAGCACTTACCAATTGTCCGCGAAGAGTTTCCTTTGCAGTGTTGAGAGTGATGCGGTAATAGCCCGACTGGGGTATTGTCCATTTAACATCGGAACCTCCTGTGGAGCGGTAACAGCTCTCGCCTATTATCGTTTCGTCTGCTGTGTAAGGATGGAAGTTGACGCTTCCCCAGTCTTGTGCCGTGAGTATCTTGAATTTGTTGGGTTCTTCCCTGTTTTCTCCCCAGTCGGTCTTGAGCGTTCCTTCCCATACCATCTCTTCGGGCGAAGTTGCCGAAGGGGAGAAACGTATGGACTGCGGGGCTGTCCTGTAGTTCCAGCCAAGGGGGCAGCAGCCTCCCACTAAATATAGTTCCTTATACTGCCGGAAGCGGCGTGCGTAAACGTTAGCGTCTTCAATAATTCCGTAAATGGTGTATGTGCCGGGTATGCTTACGCTCCATCCCTGCCGCTGACATGACGATACCGACTTGGTAAGGGACGAGCTGCACGCCGTGCCGAAGGTGATGTCTACGCCGTCGAAGAGGGGTGTGTAGAAGGTTGTTTCGGCAGTCGCTTCGGGCGTGTCCTGCAATATGATGTTGCCGGCTGTGAGTTGAAAGGTTGCCTTGTATTCGGCATTTCCAAACAGCGGCAAGGCTACTGTGCTGCCACCGAGTGCCGACCCTGTTGCATAGAGTGTTGCGGGGAGCCGAACGGGCTCTTCCAACTCACGTACTGACATCATCATGGTGTTGAGGTCTACGTATATGGTATAGTCGGCTGTTTCGGAAGGCACGAACTTGAAGTCGCGGCTGCCGTCGAGTGCCCAGTCGGCAACATAGGTCAACGCGTATGTGCTGCCTGCCGAGACTGACTGTCGGCAAGAGGTGCCGAAGATATGCTTATGGAAGTCGCGGGCGTTGAGGAACTTGAACTCCCGACCGCCTTCGAGTTTTCCGCTCCAGCGGAATACGCCTTCTGCTATCCTGTCCATTTCCGGTGTCTCGCCGATATTCCACTGGTACGGGGTGGCATCACCGATGATATATAGCCGAGACAGTTCCATGGAGTTTGACATGTCGGCTGCCGCAGCAACCGATGCCGTGACCATGAAACATAACTGTAAAAACAATTTCTTCATATCGACGTGGGGTTATTTATTTTTTGCGAATTTGTTGACATACGTACTGTCGTCTGCCACCACCTTACTTATATATAACCGGGGTTGTAGCATGGAGAGGTCTACGCTGAAACCGTGAACATTGTTATAGGTGCCGTCAAGCATCTGTCTGCCGTTGGTATCGCTGACAGAGAGCAACACGTTCTTTGCTCCTTGTGGGAAGGAAGCCACGAGGCTGTTTTTCTGAGCATCGTAGCTTACCTTGGGCTTGTTCAACGAGGCATTGTCCACTGCTGTACCTTCGGGGTATTCTACTACAACGGTGCTTTCGGAAGAGGTGTCTGCCGTGGGCACGTCGAAAGTGATACTCCGTGATGCCGCATCGTAGAGATATTGCGCAGCTACTCCGTTGACCTTGACGGCAAGCGGTGCGACGCTGTTGTATATGTGCATCTCGTAGGAACGTGATTGCGGAGCTTTTGCACAGGTTCCCTGCCGGGGATGGATCACGTATGTCGCCTTATCACCGGAAATGGTCTGGGTAAAAAGCGTGGTGGCATAATTCGTGTCGTAGTCGGCATTGTCGCCGTCGTCTTCATAAAGGCAGAACGAGCCATCGGAACCGTAGACGGCATTGAGCACCAGCCTGTCGGGTCGCTCCGTGACGTTCATCACCGACGGGGGATTATATGGTATGATGGCTCCCTGTCGGAAGAAATAGGGTATCTGGGCATCGGTAAATGCCATGCTGCGCTTGCAGGGTCCCTGTATCAGCTCGTTGGTCGACACGCTCCACCACTTGCCTTCGGGGAACCATATCTCTTTCTCGGTAAGTCCGTTTGCCTGCGGCCTTGTTGTTATGGGTGCGACAAGGATGTCGTTGCCGAACATATATTGTCCTTCATATTCATAGGCCTCGTCGGCTTCGGGATAGTCGTAGTAGAGCGGACGGCATAGCGATATGCCCGTATCGTAGGCTTCGCGTGCCATGGTGTAGAGATATGGGAACAACGAATAGCGCAGGCGCACGGCATCGAGGATGGTAGGGAAGTTCGGGAATTTCCATATACGACGCTCTATGCGTGAGTCGGCAGTGGCGTGGGTACGGAAGATGGGCGTGAACACTCCGAACTGTATCCAGCGCAGGACGAGGTTGGGGTTATTGATCAGCTCGTCGTTGCTGTACATGTGGCCTCCGAGGTCATGTCCCCAGTAGCCATAGCCCACATTCGATGCCGTGGCTGTGAAATAGGGTTCGAAGTCAAGTGCCTCGTAGCTGATGTTGGCATCGCCCGAGAAGCCTATCTGATAGCGATGGCTGCCGAGACCTCCCCAACGGTGGAAGATAACGGGACGCAGTTTGTCGCGCTTCTGCGCTTCGTTGAAGAAGACGTGGTTGCACCAGAATGTCTCGCTGAGAGAATTGGTGTAGGGGCTTGTAAGATACTGCTGCCAGTCGAGCCACCAGAAGTCGACCCCCTCGCTCTCGTGGTCACGGATGATGGTAGAGAAGAACGACTTTGTGAAATCCTGCCAGTCGAGGCTCCATCTGATGTTGTCTTTGTTGTTGTTGAGGTACTTGCCCGAGAGCTGGCTGTTCATCTGCTCGAAATAGTATGGCGACTCTGTCTTGTTGATGCCGTCGGCAGGATGAAGGTTCAGTGCCGTCTTGAAATTGTTAGCGTGCATCTCCTGAAGCAGTCCCTTGGCATCGGGGATAAGATTGGTGTTCCACGACCAGCCCGTCCATCCGCCACGTCCTTCAGACATGCTTGAGGCGTTGCCGTTCCAATGCCAGTCCATATCGAGTATCATCACGTCGGTAGGGATATTGTTGTTCTTCAGGTCACTCATGATTTGACGGTAATCGTCGGCAGAATAGGAGGCATACTTGCTGTACCAATATCCGAAGACATAGTCGGGCGGAAGGGGTATGCGTCCGGCTATACTGATGTAGTCGGCAACTGCCTTGCGATAGTTTCTGCCGTATGCGAAAAGATAGACATCCATGGCATGAGCGTCGGCACGTTCGTTCCACCAGGGGTAACCCATGTCGGCATCGGGGACAAGAGCATACGAGCGTCCGCCGTCGGAACGCGTTGCGCTCCACGAGTCGTCCACTACAGCCCAGCCAGAACGTGATATGACTCCGGCTTCCATATCCGAACGCTTGCTGTCGCCCGTCAGTCCGTCGAGGGTGCGGCAGGTTCCTTTGAGGTTCAGTGGGTCTGGCTTACCAGGATACCAGTAGGCTGGCGTGCCATTGTTGTCGATGGTAACGGAGAGGTTATCGGGCGAAGCAGGCACGGTGCGGGGATCGCTGCCCTTGCGGTACTTGAGAGAGAGACGTTCGGTTGTAATATATAAATAGGTGCCGTCGTCGGTTGTCATATACGAAGGAACGTCGAGGTTGCGGTTTACTATGGTAAATGTGGCACGATCTTCAAACTGTGCTGTTTCGCTGTATTCGATGCGTATCATCTCCGGCGTCAGGACTGTGAAGCGTGCACCGCCGCATGTGACGACAGCGGCAGGATTGGCAAGAGGACTGGGGGCTGTACTCTGTGCGCCTGCCTGGGCGGCAGACACAGCAAAGAGTACAGCTGTCACGATACGGAAAGAGAGTGATACTGTTTTATTCATAAGGATATATTTTTCAAAGAGGTATAATACTTACGGCATATCCTCCACCGGGTGCAGCCTTCAACTTCAGCACCGTCTTGGCAGTAACGGTGCGTTTTGTTATGGTATATGCCTTGGGGTTGGTACGGAAGTCTGCATCCTTGGCATCAGCGTATATTGTGGCTTCATACTTCTTGCCAGGGTCGAGGAAGTCGAGTCTGAGGACTGACTGATGACCGTTCTCTGCTGCGGTACAGCCAAGGAACCAGTTATCTGTACCCTTTTCCTTTCGGGCTATGGTTATATACTGTCCTGGCTCGGCTTCGAGATATCGACTTTCGTCCCAGTCGATGGCGACATCCTTGATGAACTGGAAAGCGTCGCTGTAACGCTCGTAGTTCTCGGGCAGGTCGGCAGCCATCTGCAACGGGCTGTACATGGTGACGTAGAGTGCCAGCTGGCGTGCGAGGGTTGAGTTTATGTTATGGTGCTTTCCGGGGTCTACCTTGCTCATGTCGCCCTCGAGGATTCCGGGTGTATAGTCCATGGGACCTCCCTGCAGGCGCGTAAAGGGCAGCACGGTTGTATGGGATGCCTTGTTGCCGGCAAACGATTCATACTCAGTGCCGCGTGCCGACTCGTTGCCTATGAGGTTAGGATAGGTGCGGCAGAGTCCGGTGGGGCGCACAGCCTCGTGGGCATTGACCATGATATGGTGTTTAGCTGCTTCGGTGACGCAGTACAGGTAGTGGTTGTTCATCCATTGTCCGTAGTGGTGTTCACCACGTGGTATGATATTGCCCACATATCCGCTCTTCACCGAGTTGTAGCCGTATTTGTCCATAAGGTTGTAGGCTGCATCAAGATGGCGTTCGTAGTTGCGCACCGACGACGATGTCTCATGATGCATCATCAGACGTACACCCTTGGAATGAGCATAGTCGTTGAGAGCCTTGATGTCGAAGTCGGGATATGGTGTCTGGAAATCGAAGACGTAGTCCTTACTGTGTCCGAACCAGTCTTCCCAACCGATGTTCCATCCTTCGACGAGAACCTGTGAGAATCCGTGCTCTGCAGCGAAGTCGATGTACCGTCTCACATTTTCGTTGTTGGCAGGATGGTTTCCGTGTGGCTTGCACTTGGTGTAATCGGTAGTGCCGATGTGGACTGAGGGTAGGTCGTTGGTGTATGACCATGCCTTGCCGCCGCCTATCATCTCCCACCATACACCGATATACTTGACTGGGGTTATCCATGATGTGTCGGTATATCTGCATGGTTCGTTGAGATTGAGTATGAGACGTGAAGCAAGCACCTTGCGCGCATCGTCGACAACCATGATAGTTCGCCAAGGTGTGGTGCACGGGGTCTGACAATGAGCCATATTGCCCTGTGCGTCGGGTGTAAGCTGGGAGCGGAAGACGAAGTTTTTGTCGTCGAGGTCGAGATGCATGCATGAATAGTCGACGAGGGCTGCTTCGTGGATGTTGATGTACAGCCCGTCGGCTGTCTTCATCTGCAACGAGGTCTGCACCCCAGTGGGTGAGAAGAAGGTCTGTGAGGCGTTGTCGCATTTGGCTGCTTCCATAAGTCCTCTTATCTCCGAGAGCTTCGACTCGGTATAGTCGTACTCCTGTGTGTCGTAGTCGCCGGGTATCCACCATGCGGTATGGTCGCCTGTCATGGCAAATTCCGTGTGTTCTGCCTTTACGACGAAATACGGAAGATATACCTGCTGGGGGAACTCGTAGCGGAACCCCACCCCATCATCGTAGACGCGGAAACGGAGGTTCATGAAGCGACCGTTGGACGGTTTCTCCATCTCTACAAGTAGCTCGTTGTAGTGGTTGCGTATCTCTTTTTCTTCACCCCATACGGGCTGCCACGTCTCATCGAACGATGTTGTTGAAGTATTGTTGATACGGAACTTGTCCATCAAGGAGTTTTCCTCGTTGAGTTCCATTCCGAGCCGGCTTGTCTTCACGACGGGCATCCCCTTGTAGTCTACCTTGTAGGTGGGCACACCTTGCTCGGTGAGACTGAAGGAAACGCTGAGGTTTCCGTCGGGCGATGTCACAGTCTGTGCCATTGCGACATTGACAAACAGGGCACAGATAAATGTTAGATATTTCATTTTCAGGATTATTATTCTTTTAAGTGTCCTTTAAGTTGACGAGTAATTATTCAAGTCAACTTAAAGAACACTCGTCAACATTATTGATCTGATAACTTCACAATCTTACATCCATGGGCAGGGATATTGGCTGACACAACAGAAGCCTTGCCTTCGTCGGTATGCTTCCAGAGGTCGCGTACGTTTTTCTCGCCGCTGATACCTATGTCGGAGAGTTTCACTGATACCGAAGCAGTATTGTCGCTGCGGTTGAATAGTCCGACAACATAGTCGCCATTCGTCATCTTGCCATACCATATCTCGTTTTTCTTGTCGCCAAGCTTGTCGCTCAGTGGCTTGCCTACGAAACCGTCCTTGTTGAGTGCGAGGAGCTCGTCGTTGACATAGAATTTGAGGTTATTGCCTATGGTAGAATACTGGTCGGCTGCCGCTACGGGTCCACCTGCCATGAGCTGTAGGGAAATGACTGTTTCGCGTTCAGCGTCGGTATCGAACTTGTTGAGTCGGATGAAGTCGCCGTCGAGTATTATCTTGTTGCGTCCCGAGAGGTGCGACCAGTAGGTGAAGCCGTCAAACTGGTTCATGCACTGCGGCCAGTTGGCATACGACTTGCCTTTGTCCTGTGCCGACGTGTGCCACCATCCTCCTCCACCGGTGTCGCATACTATGCGCATCATGTTTCCGTAGCGTGCTTCTATCTCGGCATCGTTGAAGTTGTGGGGCATGACGAGCGAGGTGAAGATGCCGTATTTCTTTGCAGCTTCACCGATGTATGCCATGGCACGTGCATAGCTCTCTCGGCCATAGCCTCGTCCCACTACACCGATGCCGCGGTCTTTGCCGTCTTCGTACCACGAGAGGAAGTCCATGCGTATGAATTCCACGCCAAGCTCCTTGTAGTGTTTGAAGAAGCCGTCGATATATTCCTTTGCTCCCGGGTTTTCCGCCACTATCCAGTGGAACCACATATCGTCTACTCCGGGGTTAACCACCTGTGTAGAGCCGTTATAGTAAAGGTTTCCGAAGGTATAGTCGGTACCTTCAATCTTTGTGTCGCGCGGTCCGTGTATCCACAGCGGGTTGTCGTATACGCCGAGCTTTAGTCCCTTTGCCTTGCATTTTGCTACAAGGTCTTTGAGCGATATGGAGCCATACTGCGTCATATAGCCAGAGTTGTCGGTGGCAAGCATGGCGATAAAGCCGTCTGTACATATCATGTCGTAGCCGTGAGGCTTGAGGTTGGTTGCCACGAAGTCGATTATCTTGTCCCATTCTTCGGGAGAGATGTCGATGGTGCCGACACCCTGGCGTTCCTGGTCGTAGCAATATTCGTAAACGCTCCAATAAAGCGGTGCCTTTACATTGTCGTGGATACCCTCCACAACGGGAAGGTCGGGAAGTTCGTACTTCGGTGGATAACGCATCTCGACGTCGTCGGTGCAGGCAGTGAGCAGCATGAGTGCCGCTCCTGCCAATATGGAAATCATATTTCTTTTCATACTCTTTTATTTTTTATTCACTGTAATCGTCCACTCTTTGAGGTTGAATGTGATAAGGTATCTGCCTGCTTCCTTCACGTGCCACTTGTCGTCGGGTGAAGTGGTGAATACGAAATCGGGTGAAGAGACTCCCTCGGACGTGATATCTACATTGTCGGCTGCAGGACGCAGGAATGGGCACGAGAAGCTTCCGTCTTTCACTATACATGCCTTCATGTCGCCCTGAACAAGCTCACCTTCCCATGTGAAAACGTATGGGTCTGTCGCACTTTTGGTGAACTGTGTGGCATTGTCCATGCTCCAGCCGTTGGGTGTGGCATCACCTATCATATATAGGTTCTCTGTCTCGATCGGCTCCTTGGTCACGGTGATGTCGGCAAGATATTCTGCCTTTATCGTCCAGTGCTCAAGATCGAAGGTCAGGCGGTAAATGCCATGGTCGGCTATCTTCCACTTGTTGTCGGGACCGGTTGTGAACACGAAGTCGTTACTCTCTACTCCATCCTTGCCTATCTTGCAGTCGGCAGACGACGGACGGATGAACGGTACATCCCAGCTGCCTTTCTCCAGACAGGCTTTCATCTCTCCGGGCTTTAGTTCGCCTTCGTACTCGAAGATGTATTTCGACTTCATTACCAGTTCAGTGGGGCTGTTATTGTCCCAGCCGTTGGGTGTGGCATCGCCGATCATGTAGAGCACGTCTGATTCTATGGCCTCGACTACCGGGGCATCGTTCTCACCAAGGAACTGTGTTGACATTGTCCAGTTGCGGAGGTTGAAGGTCAGACGGTATTTTCCGGCATAGGCGACTCTCCACTTGTTGTCGGGGTCACCGGAATGCATAATGAACTTCTGGTCTGTTATGTCGGTCTTCGATATCTCTGTGCCTCCTACCTCAGGACGGATGAAGGGTGCATCCCAGCTGCCTGTGGTAAGACAGAGCTTTATCTCGCCTTTGTACAACGACCCCTCCCACGAAAAGACGAGTGCATCGTCGACAGAGGCTTCCAGCGGTGTAGGATTGTCGATGTTCCAACCGTTTGGCGTAGCGTCGCCTACCATGAAAAGGCACGAGGTCTTTATGGGCAGGTCTCCCTCTATGATAACGGGTTCCTGCTCGCCTTCGCACCCTGTAAGGAAGAATGCGAACGCTGTGGCGGCGAGAGTGGAAATGATATTTCTTGTTTTCATATTTTTACTGTTTTATCGTTATTACTCATTATAGCCTGGGTTCTGCTTCAATGCAGGGTTGGCATTAAGTATAGGACGCATGATGGGGAAAATCTCTGTGTGATTGTCGGCATCGGGTGTCTTGTCCCACCATGTTCCGCTCGAGAACTTGCCGAAGCGTATGAGGTCTATCCTGCGGCGGCTTTCGGCAAAGAACTCACGTCCCCACTCGTCGAGCATCTCGTCCATGTCGAGGGCTACATTGCCTTCGGGTGCATACAGCACGTCCTGATAGTTGGCTGAAGGATAGTTGCGACGGCGTACATCGTTGAGCAGTCTTGCTGCATCTGCCTTCCTGCCCTGACGCAGGCGGCACTCGGCAAGAGAGTATATAATCTCGGGAAGACGTATCTCCGTGTAGTCGCTTTCCATCTGATGTGTGTCGTCATCGCTATAGAAAGGATATTTGGCAAAGTGCCATCCGGAGTTGTGGTCACCGTCGCGCAGTGTGCTTGTGGTCACTGTAAGCCATTTGTTGGGGTCGAGTCCCTGGAATTTTCCGACGGCGTCGCGTATGTAGAGTTCGTAATCCACCTCGGGTGCCTTGACACGTTTTGTGGCTCCGTTGTCGTCCTTGTATTCAAGATAGCCATACAGGAAAAGTCCCTCACGACGGCTGTTGCCAAGGTTGCGGTAGAGTTTGAGGCGTTCGTCGCCTGCATACTTGCGGAACTTGTCGACGGTCATGCCAAGCTGGTAGTTGAGCTTATCGCCGTTGGGAGCATAGCTTGGAGAAGCCGCATACTTCGTATTGTGGTCACCAGCCTTCGACTTGGAATCGCCAAAGTAGTAACGGGCACGTGCAGGAACAGTCCACCAGTAGGTGTCGCCCTGATATTGCCAATAGGTGTAGCCGGCATCTGCAGGGAAGCCGAAGATGACTTCGTCACAGTTATCGTTGTCCCAGTCGAAAGCAGCGTCCCAACGGTCGGCAATCTCGTATTTTCCGTATTCACCGTTGATAATCTTCTCTGCCACCTCGGCACACTCGTCGTATTTGCTTACCCCTATGTAGGTCTCGGCATTGAGATACAGGCGTACAAGAAGGGCTGCCGCACCTGCCTTCGTCCACTGTCCCTGTATGGCGGAGTTGGTACCGAGCTCGCTCTTTTCTACAAGCATAGGGATAATATCCTTCAGTTCGGTCTCGATGAAGGCAAAGAGCTTGTCGGGGGCTACCTGTCCCTCGGTATTGAGCGACACATTGTTGTAGCTAATGGCAAGCGGCACGTTGCGGAAGGCGTCGAGAAGACGGATATAGAACCATGCACGCAAGGCACGGCACTGGGCCTTCAGATTATCGAACTCTGCCTGCGAGAAGCCGAATTTGTCCGGTGACAGAGTACCGAGGTCTTCTATGACATAGTTTGCCTGCATGATACCCTGGAAACATCCGTTCCATTCAGTCTGAGCATCGCCGCCATCTTCAACATTCCACTCGTGGTAATGCAGACGACGCCATTTTCCGCCGTCGTCCCACCATCCGTCGCGGGTGGGTGTGATAAGTTGGTCGGCTGTAAGCTCGTTGAGCACATGACGGCTCTGGATGCTCCAGAAGGCATGTTCGAACGGACGGAAGGTAGCACGTACAACGTCCATCTTGGTATTGTAGTAGTTCTGTGTGCCTACCTGGTCGTACAGGGTCTCATCGAGGTCGGTACATCCCGACAGTGTAGCAACACAGAGTGCCGCAGTGGCTATATAATTGTAAATCTTCATATCTTTATCTGTTTTTTGTGGTTCATACTTGAATCAGAAATCAATTTGCAAACCTACGATGAACTGGCGAGTAGTGGGGAAATACGTACGTGACCCTTGAGCACCGGGGGTAAGTCCGTTAACCTGATATGAAGAGGGGTCAACACCACTGAACTTTGTTATCGTGAATATGTTCTTCATCGTTCCGTATACCCTTACCCGGTCAAGATACGGACAGTCCTTGAGATTAAGGGTGTAGCCAAGTGTCATCATGTCGAGTTTCAGATAGTCACCCTTTTCAAGGAAGTAGTCGCATACCACGGGGTTGGCAGAGCCGGAAACAACGAAGTTCTTTCCATAAGCCTTGTCAAGACGGTTGCCTGTGAAATTGCGGGTGCCGTAGTAGAAATCGTGAATGTTGAAGATGTCGTAGCCAAAAGCGCCACGGAAGAACAGCGAGAGGTCGAAATTCTTGTAACGGAAGTTGTGACTTGACGACATGGTGAACTTCGGCATACCGTTGCCTACCACCTGACGGTCGGCATCACTTGCCTGCGAAGCTCGGATGATGTCTCCGTCCTTGTCGTATACGAGCCATTCTCCGTCGGCAGAATGTCCTGCATAACGCCACATATAGAAGTTGCCAAGCGACTCACCCTTCTGTATGCGCTGAAGGTTATAGAATGGGTACGGGTCTTCGGTTCCTGCCATGTCGTAATAGTCCTGACCGACATACTTTGAGTTGCTGAAGTCAACAAACTCATTCTTCATGGTTGTTCCCACGAAGTTGAGGTCGTAAGAGAAGTCCTTGGTATTGACAGCCTTGAAATTGACGTCTATCTCGATACCCGTATTCTTCATTGTACCTACATTGACAAACGTCTCGTCGAAGAGGTAAGGAGGTACAGACACCTTATAGTTTCCGAGCAGGTCCTGCTGCTTGCGGTTGAAATAGTTTACCGAACCGTATACGCGGTTGTTGAACAAAGAGAAGTCGATACCGATGTTCCAGTTCTTGCCCTTCTCCCACCTGAGGTCGGGATTGACATTCTTTGACGGTCCCCATACCTGGAAGTACTTGCCGTTATAGAAATAATAGCCGAAGCCTGTCATCGTATTGAGCGAGATGTAGCTGCCGAAGTCCTGATTACCAGTGACTCCGTAGTCGGCACGCAACTTAAGGTCGCTCACCCACTTGACATTCTTCATGAACGGCTCTTCGGAAATACGCCATCCGGCTGAAACGGCAGGGAAATTACCCCACTTGTTGTCGGCACCGAACTTGGAAGAACCTTCATGACGCAGAGAAGCCGTGAACATGTATTTGCCGGCATAGTCGTAGCTGACACGTCCAAAGAAGGATATCAGCTTGGAGTCGTTGCGATAGCTGCCCATATCAATCTCACCCTCTTCCTTGGCATATTCGCCCGAACCGAGATTGTCGTAGCCAAGACCGTCGTTGGGGAAATCCTTGTTATAGGCATCCAGACCGGAATATTGTGCATACTGGTATGAATAGCCTGCCATACCCTTGACATTATGGCTACCGAAAGAACCGCTGTAGTTGGTGAGCCATTCCACGACATACTGTCGTTCCTTGCTGTAAGAGCGGCTTGCCTCACCTTCGCGACCGTTGTTTATACATATGGTACTTGTAGATGGGCGGAACCAGGAATTGTCATTGTCATACTGATGGTCGGCAAACATCACCTGTGTGGACAGACGGTGATTGCCGTCACTGTCGTTGCCAAGCAATGGAAGAAGGTTCAACCTCACGGTGCCGTCCCAGTCGAGGAGCTTGGTGTCGCCATGGTCTTTCTCAAGAAGCTGTCGCTCTACAGGGTTGGAACCTACCACCTGTCCCTGGAAATTATAATATCGTGAAGGGTTCTCAGGATCCATAAGCGGTGTGGTGGGGTTTGCCTCAATAGCATCCTTGAACACACCCCAGTCTGCCTGGTCTCTGTAGATTATTCGTGGCGCGATATTGGCGGTGATGGTGAAGAGACCACCCTTCGTAGTATGCATAATGGAAGCGCGTGCACCATATTCACGACGATGGGAACGCAGGTCGATACCCTTTGCATCACGATAATCGGCACTCACACGGTAGTTGCTTTTGTCGTTGCCACCGCTTAGGGTAAGGGTATGCTGTTGCGCCGTTCCTGTGCGGCTTACAGCATCGAGCCAGTCGACGTTGCCGCCAAGGTCGACGCCTGTATCACCCCATCCAAGGCGTACGTCACGAAACTCCTGGGCTGACATCATGTCGAGTTCTTTGTTAATCACATCCCACGAGAACATGCCGGAATAAGATGTATGCATCCTTCCGTCCTTGCTGCCCTTCTTGGTTGTGACAACAATGACACCGTTGGAACCGCGCGTACCATATATAGCTGATGCGGCACCATCCTTCAGAATGTCGAATGAAGCGATATCGTTGGGATTGATGTTGGTAAGATTGCCACCAGGAACACCGTCAATGACAATCAGAGGGCCGAGTCCGGCTGAACGTGATGACACACCACGTATCTGGATGCTCGCCTGATTGTTGGGGTCGCCGGCACCAGTATTGGTAATGGAAACACCTGCCACCTTGCCCTGAATCATCATTGACGGATCAAGAGAACTGATGGTGAGGAAATCTTTCTCTCCGACATGTGAGATGGCGGATGTGAGCTCCTTCTTGTCCATCGTTCCATAACCGATTACCACAACCTCATTCAGAACATCGTTCTTCTCTTTCAACGTAACGTTGATAACCCTGCGATTCTTTACCGGCTCATTAATAACCTCAAAACCCACGTAAGAGAAAACAAGCGTACCTGTTGGTGACACCTCTACAGAATAGTTGCCGTCAACGTCGGTGATGGCACCTGCTCCTGAATTACCGGTTTTGACACTGACACCAATAAGTGGTTCACCACCAGGGTCGGTTACCGTTCCCGTTATTTTTACTTTCTGGGCAAAAGCTGTAGCACCAATTGTCAACAGCAATGCCAGAAACAAAAAACGGCACTTAGGAATCTTTTTTAATAGAATCATGTTTTTGGTTTTAGTTATTATTAATAAAATATGATATAGTATTCATAGGGTGGCTTAGCCTTCTTCTGTCACGACTCGGGTAGCTTTCGGTTGCAAATTTAGCCATTATAACCACTCAGTGCTCAACAAAGTACAATACAAGTAAATAATGATTTTTATATTATGAATACAAAACATTAATTATCAACCGTTTACACAAAGCAATAAAATTATCTCAAGTACATATGGTATTTTTCGGTATTTTTGTTTACCTTTGCAAAAGTATAGCCGAACATTGGATAATCTGCAATTACACACTGACTTTTGACATCAAACCTACACATAAACCTATTAATTATGAAGTCAATTATCATAATTGTAACTATGCTTCTGATATCCACATCCGTGCATGCGGAAAATGAAGTACTCTACAACACTCTCGACAGTGTTGTAGCAAACAGACATAAATATACAAAAGAGAAAGAGGCAAGACTCTCCATGCTGAAACAGCGTATACCATCCATCACAGACCCTGCACTGAAGCTGGAGATGTACAACACGATATACAACGAATACCATTATTTCAGATACGACTCGGCAATGGTATACGTATTGAAGGGATTGGAACTGGCAAAGAAAACAGGTAACGGAAGATACACGATGCTGAACACCATACACAAGGCTACACTGCTCTCGGCATCGGGGCTGTACAGCGAAGCCGAAGATCTCATCAAACCGCTCGACGAGGAAAAGATGGACAGTTTGCTGAAATACGAATACAACCTCACGCTTTACTGGCTTTACACATACTGGAAAGACTATGCCAATTCAAGCGAATATGCCGACCAATACTGGGAAAAGAAAATTGAATGTCTGAAGAAAACTATTGAACTGGCAAAAAAATCTCCGAGAGACTACTACTACTTGCTCGGAGAATACGAAATGTATATCAACGGCGACCACAAAAAGGCTCTCGCATATTATAATAAGGTATTGGACGCCGAAATGGAAAACACAAGACTGTACTCCACCGCATGTTTTGCCGCCGCTTGCTGCTACAACAATCTTAAGGACTATGTCAGATATGAGGAATACATTGTAAGGACAGCCATTACCGATATAAAGACTCCGGTGAAGGAGAACCTGTCGCTGCAGACCGTTGCCGACTGGCTCTTCAATACTGACGGGAATATAAAAAGGGCTGAAAGCTATATCAACGTAGCCATAGAGGATGCCAAGTTCTACAACAACAGGCTGAGAATGCTTGACAGCTCGGACAAGCTGATGGTTATTGTACCGAAATACAAGAGCATGCTGGAAACTCAGAACTATGCGCTGATATGGGCACTCGGGGTGTGTGGGGTGCTTGTAGTGACACTGGTGGTGGCAACTGTTTTCATAGTCAGACAAAACAAGTTGCTAATACACAGAAGAAAGGAGATTGCATCGAACAACAAGCAGCTGTCTGCTCTTAACGAGGAACTTACCATGAAGAACGGATGGCTTGTGAACATAAACACCCGACGAGAGAACCTCGCCAAACTGTATATTGACCTCTGCTCGAAATACATAGACCGGCTGAACAACTACCAGAAGCTGGTGGTCAGGAAGATTAAGGCGAAACAGATAGATGAACTGCTGAGCAAGACAACGTCGTCGAAGCTGTCGGATGAGGATGCCACCACGTTCATGTCGCACTTCGACAAGGCGTTCCTGGAACTGTACCCTTCGTTTGTGAACGAGTTCAATGCGCTGCTTACCGACGGTTCAGACGTGAAGACCAAGCCGGGTTCTCTTACTACCGAACTAAGGATATTCGCCCTGATAAGGCTGGGTATGAAAGACAGCAGCGAGATAGCTAACCTGCTGTTCTACACACCGAGAACTATCTATAACTACCGCTCTGCCATGAAGGCAAAGGCGATAAACAGGGAAACGTTTGAGGACGATGTTCGAAGACTCTGCACATAATCTTCCCTACTCTACTCATACATTGTTCTGCTATTGCTTATTCCTTAGCTCATCTATCAGACCGTTTACTATATATGTATCACACATCAGGTGCGAGCCAAGCTCTTTGTCGTGTTGCCCGATGCGACCGCACGGAGTATAGGATAGAGGTTGGCGCGATACATTAACGTTGTTAAAACAATATTTGAAAGCCTTTCAAACGGTGTTCAAATGCCTTTCAAATATCATGTAAATCCGGCTCAATGGAAATATAGTGGGGTAAGCATAAATCTTAGCAAGTCTGTAGAGGAAAAACTTTTCATCAACGATTTTGCCCGATGCGTCTACAGGTTTTGCCCGACTGAATTTTCACTTCTCCCAAATATCGGAATAATAGAAGAGCTGCAACGCACTGGGCTGTTGATATATGCAAACGATAAATCGACGATAATTTTGGTGAGAAAAAGAAATCCAACCATCTTAAATTCAGATGATTGGATTTTCGTTTCGTTGGGATACCCGGACTCGAACCAGGAAAGGCAGGACCAGAATCTGCAGTGTTACCATTACACCATATCCCAATGTAGGACCGACTTGTTGTCTGTATTGCGATGCAATAGTTACTGCTTTTTTGTAAACAACCAAAACTTTTCCGCTGTTTTTTGTCTGGCAGCCTTATTTTTTTGTTTTTCTGTACAAAACAGTATGTTTCGTCAGTTTCTCACCATCATTTTCCGTACTTTATTGCCCTGACGTACTATGATGAGTCCACGGCGTGGGGCTGCAAGAGGAGTGCCGTCGATAGAATAGTAGCGGACGGTGCCATCGGTGAGAGCACTGGCAACAGTACCGCTGATGGCAGTGTCATCAGCCAGCTCTCCTGCCAGGAACTGTGCAATAATGACGCCCAGAGCCTTTGCGGCCGCCAAGGCTTCAGTAGCCGTCTCGTACTTGTAAGTGCTGAATGCAAGGTCGTAGGCGGCGATGCTGTCAGCAAACTGCTGGTATGCCGGATTGTCCGTATTGGCAGCCAGCACGGTGTAGGCCGACACGAGGGAGTCTGCAAGAATGGTATAGTTGCGGTCGTAGGTGATGTTTCCATAAAGACGTATGCCGTTGGCGGACGATGTAGACTCAATGGCAACGCTGAAAGGTGCCACCTCCGTACCGGCATCGTTGAGAAGATAGAACGGCTGGCTGGACTTCTCTCCCAGCAGCAGGGCTTTCTGCTCCAGAGTGCGTCCAACAGTGGCAAACGACATGTTGGGAGTCAGGGACTCGTACAGCACAACGCTATCGGCTGCAACGTCAACGTCGGTGGCGGTAAGGGAAGAGAGGTTGGGACGCGCGGAGAAATAGCAGAACGGAGTGAGCGCCGGTATCTCCGTGGCTTGTTCCTCAACAAGGTAGGTAGTCTTTATCTCAGAAATGAGGCGTGCCTGCATACCCTGCGGTATAGAAGCCGGGAACGGCAGGAAGGACACGTTCCACTTGGCAGGCTCGAAGGCGGGGAAGCAGAACTCGGCCCTTGCGGCTCTGAACGGGCGCAGCGGCAGGAACTCGCTATTGGCATCAATGACGAGATTGTCGCACTTGTCGTTGACAATGATATTGGCAAGGCCATCGACATTGGCAGAGGCATAGAACAGGGCGTTGGGGTTGGCGGCCACTGGCTGGCTGTTAATTCCGCCTACTTCGGTCATATCGTATGTGGTGACGTAAGCGTCGGCAGCAGAAGAAGTAAACAAAGCGGAGTTCCATTTACCAGAGACCTTAGCGTGGCGTCCTTCTGTCTCAACAGCAAGCGAGGGGGCGAATGTGCGGAAGTACACCACGCTGTCAGGAATGTCTACGACTATGGGCGTAGTGGTGCCGGCCGTTGCCATGCGTACCATGCGCGCCTTGTAGTATCCTCCGTCTGCAAGCCTGGTAAACTGGAATACTGTGTCACGGGTCTCGCCCTCGTTGAATACCAGTGAAGATATGGACTTCAACGTTGAGTCGGCGCTCCACGTCCCAGCCTCTGGGTCGTAGGAGAAGAGCGAGCAGCGTATGATGGGCTGGCAGACGGAACCTCCCTCCCCATTGGTGAGCGTAACGCTGACGTTGGCCGTAGTGTTGTTGACATGTCCGAACTTTATGTCATTGACAGTTGTCGACTCGCTGCTTGCGTCAACATCAATCCTGTTGAGGGTAAGAGCAGCCTTTGTGGGCAGCACATCCACCGTAGCCTTGTCGAGCAGACGGCCATAGTCATCATATAGGAATATGTTGAGCGGCTTGGTTTGCATCGGACGATAGGAGAAAGACACCAGCGCACTGTCGCCAGGAGCTACCACTGTTACCAAATCCTCGTCCGAGGGGCTTTTTGGCAGGTTTGATGTATAGGTGCAGTAGATGTAGAAATTCTGTTGGGCCAGTGTAGCGTCATTGGTCACCATGGCCTTGATGGTGCCGACGGTGCGCTCGTACAGGGTGGGCACTATGAGCCGTGCTGAGAAATTCTGGGCCTTCGGAGTGATGTTGGCAAGCATGGCCTGACTGCTGTTGAAGCCGTTCATACCAGTCTCGTCATCGACGGTGAAATATCCGTCACCCTGACCACCCCATCCGAAGTTGAAGTGATAGAGTCCCGTTGACGCCTGATAGCCATCGAGCACTACGGCATGGCCTCCCTGCGACTCGTTGGCTCCAGAGTACAGCATAGGGCGTCCGGAGGCGAGGTTGTTGTAGACGAGCGTCTCCCATCCCTGCTGCGAGTAGTTCCACTTTCCGCAATAGTCGTTGTTCAGGTTGAACTGTCCGCGTATGGCATTGCCCATGTCGCTGGTCTGTCCTGAGGTAGCGGTACCATCTCCGGCACCATACGTGAGCCATGACGACGTTCCGGCCGCATACATGAGCACTGCTACCGCCGAGTCTTGCTTTGCCGTACCTCCGCCCGACAATTTCATAAGGTCATATCTGACGGGAGTACCCTTAGGCAACGATACCGTTACGGGCGCACCTCCATAGCCATAGGTCGGCGTGTCATAGAGCAGAGCCGTAGGGTTATCCTTGCGGAAATAGTAGATAATCTGCGAGGCTGCCGTAGCGAGGCATCCCGTAAGCGCCTGATTGTTGTTGTCGGTGCGGTGTGGCGCGAGCAGGTTGTAGGGATAGCCCTGGTTCCAGTGTGTTGCCATGAGCACGGGCACGTCCTGCCATGACGACTTATAGGCTGCCACGGCCAGCCTCCTCCTTGCCTTCTGTGCAGAGGCAGCCTCACGTGGCCGCTGCGGAGCGTTCTCCTGCAGCTTGGTGACCTTCTCTGCCCATGCGTCGAGCATGTTCTGCAGTGGTTGTGGAATTTGTTTCTCCACATAGTCGCCGCACTCGGTGTAACCAACTATAGGAGCCGTAGCATCATCACCGCTGACGATGACAAAGCCCTTGCCAGCCCCTCTTGAGAAAATGTAGTATGGTGCCCAAGGAACATCATCGGTGGTGGTGTCGGCAATCTCCACCAATGCCTGAGCAACAATGCGGGCCTCAGCCCTGTCTATGGCCACGGCGCCAGCCTGAATGCTGGTAGCCAATGCCAATGAGAATAGAATAGTTTTTTTGTTCATATTTAGGTTATCTGTAATGCTTAGCTGCAAAGCTACAAAATATTTAGCTAACAGCAAAGACTTTTTCCATAAAACCTTATAGGTGGGTTCTGTTAAATCCCGCCTATACACAAAATGCGAAGAACAAAAAAAACGGTGGCAAAGAGGCCTGCTATTTTATCTTTGGCTTCAGCTCGTCGGGCGATTCGTTGGTGAACATGTCCACAGGCTTTGCCTGCTTGGTAAACAGGTTGCGGACGGTCTCCACCGGCACTTCCGTGTCGGGCTGGAAGCAGGAGCTCTGCATATATGCGAGTATCGACTTGCGGAGTTGGCGTGCAACGACCCTGCGGTCGAGGTTGGAAGAGATATCGAATGTTGTCATCAGCAGCTTGCCTCCTCCAACACGGGCCTCGACAATCATTCCCAAACGGCGGCTCACATGCCAGGTGTCAATGGGCTGGAATGGCGGGCGGCACGACTGCGGGAACTCTGTAAGGTTCATCACCTGCGCCTTGTTAACCAGCTCCCACCAGTTGAGGTTCTGCCAGCTGTCCGTAGGGAACAGGGCGAACACGGGATGGTCGGACTGGATGTAGGAGCCTGTGGTATGTGGCGGACGCATCTTGAACCAGCTGGTATTCCAGAACACTGGCAGATAGGTCTGCTTGACATCGCTGCCGTATGTCACCTTGCCCGCAGCCTCAACAAGTACTTTTCCTCCCTTTGCAAGAACACCGAGTGCCCGGTCGTCGAGCGAGTCACAGACGTAGATGTCGCTACCGGCCATGCTATTGCCATCAGTCTTGGGCATGGCGAGCACGGAGGGATATACCCAGAAGTCCCACTCGTTGGAATAGCCACTGACGGTTACCTGAAGCCTGAGCTTCACAGGAATGCCGTTGGCAGACACGCTGGCGTATGTCGATAGCGGCAGCACCACCCTACCGAGATTAATGTTCTTGCCCACGGGCAACGGATTGGCACCACTATTTAGAACACCGCTCACCGGCGGACAACCGTCACCACTAATGGTATATGCCGGAACGCCTTGCAGCTCACGGCCAGAAGCATTGTACAGCTCCACGTCTACAGCCAGAGTGTCGGCATCAGTGAATACGAACTTGGGGAACCGGGCCAACGGCACCACTGGCGCACAGGCATGGCGCAGCACATCCATGGCGGCAGCGTCATCACGGCAGTAGCTCTTCTCCTTCCAGAACACATTGAGCGGTCCCACGAGGGCTGTTCCCTGTCCGCTGTAGTCGTTGAGTCCGAGAAGCTGGAAGCCAGCATAGCCTGGTGTGCGCAGGTTACGCTCAATCTCATACTTATAAGCCATATTCTGCAACCTGCTGCTGGCATCGAGGAAGCGTGAGGCCATATCCTCCATACCGTTGTCGCGGAGCAGGTCCTCAAAGATGTCGAAGTTGCACGCCTTGTAGGCTCCTGTATAGAGCGGACGCTCGCTGAGGTCGGGGAAGGCACACCACTGCCCCTGCTCATGAGCTACGATAGGGCTGTTGCACACCATCTCTATGGTACCGTCGGACAGGGTATCGGGCACGAGGGCGTAGTCGGGCGCGCCCTTTGTGGTGAAGTTGCGTGGTCGCAGCAGCTGGTCGTAGTAATCGTCTGCTGACTGTGGGGCCTGCCTGTCCCATGCCAGTCCACGGGCACCGCCTTTTACATGGTAGTCGCTATTGGCATCCCATGCCCAGCCTCCTCCCACCGATGCTCCGCAATAGAGCCTGCGGGTATCGCCTGTGGAATGCCAGTAGTCTATGAAGTCATGACACCATGCGACCCAGTCTCCGGCAGGCTCGTTACCGGCGGCAAGCATGCAGAACGACGGATGGTTGCCGTAGGCTCTCACCATGCGCTCTGTCTCCTCAAGCAGATATCTGTCTATGGTCATGCCACGGCGCAACCTCACACCGTGATTTGGCCACGACGGCCCCTCTGGCTGAAGGTATATGCCAACCTTGTCTGCTGCGCAGAATGCCGCCTCGGGAGGACAGTAGGAGTGGAAGCGCACATGATTGATGCCGTAGGTCTTGCACTTGCGGAAGATATCAAGCCACGAAGCCTCATCAGTAGGCGGATAGCCTGTCAGCGGGAAACAGCAGTTCTCAACTGTTCCGCGCAGCCATATAGGGTTGCCGTTGAGGTATAGTTGCCGTCCGCGGAAACTAATCTCCCTCATTCCGAATACAGTGCTCACGGTATCAGCCCCAATGGTGGCCGTGAGAGTGTACGTGCAGGGGGTGAACTCGCTCCACAGCCTGACTTCCTCGCCTACCTTCAGTGAATATATCTTCTGTCCGTTACTTCCTTCCCTTACGGCATGCGGTTCCACAGTCTTGCCATCGATGGCAAACAGAGGCTTGCGATGGCTCGCCTTGCCAGCCATCTCCACGGCAACGTCTATTGACTTGTCGGCAAGCCTTGGGAAAACCTGCATGTTGGCGATGTGGCTCTCAGGCTTCGCCACAAGCATCATCCTGCCGGCAATACCGTTCCAGTTGCCTTGCGTCTGGTCAGTAACACTGTGCGAGTCCTGGCCAACGCATACGTTCTCGATACCATTGTATAGCCTAATCTTTATCTCGTTTGTCTTGCCAAATACGACAAAAGGTGTAATATCGAACTCATGTGGCACGCTGAGCGACGAGTCACGTCCGGCATGATGTCCGTTGACATAGACATCGGTCTCTATATGTGGACGCTCCAGAAAGAGCATCACCCTCCGTCCCTTCCACTGTCTGGGTATATCGACGGAGCGCATGTACCATGCCTCGCCGACATAATGACGGGAGGGAGTGAGGAAGAAGGGAAATTTCATACGCCCGGCCTCACGGTATCGTGCCATATATGGATTGAAATAGTAGGAGGAGTCGTATAGGCTGCCTGTCCAACGGGTGTTGGCATCAACCTTATGTCCCACACCGTTGGTGAGCATGGAACCAGGCAGCGTGACATCACAGCTGTTGCCCTCGTATGACAGTCTCCATTTTCCGTCAAGGTGAATTGTATGCTGCGCAAGCACGGCGTGGAACGACATTGCGGTGAGGAAAAGAAATAACAGTCTTCGCATTTTTGATTTGATTTCGGTTAATATTGTTTATGTTGCAAAAATAATCCTTTTACGCACAACGGCAAAGAGGGAAGTGCCAATATAGCAAAAAATACGGAAGTTTGGTCAAAAAGTGAAGACTTTACACAATAATATCAACAAAATATGCGTTATACGTGATAATAACTTCCAAAGTTTTACGACTCAGCAGGATAGTAGCAAGAGAGGAGAATGGAGAACAAGTATAATTCCAAACAGGAGAATATAGTCTACATTGGTCTTTGGTCCATAATATTTCTCAGCCCCATCGTTACGGTTTACCTGAAGACTATGTATGATGCCAATGCATTTTTTGATTGGCAGGCAATACTTAATGTCCAGAAAATCTTCTTTTTCTATTTCTGCGCCTTCCTTATCCACAACTACCTGCTTGCCCCGTTGATAATATACAAGCGCAACTTCCGCGCCTACATTCCTCTTGCCCTGTTGCTGATAGCGGCATTCTTCGTCCTTTTAATTGCAACGAGGCCAAAGATGCTGAAGGACATGCATGAACCTTTCCCAAATGAGATGGCCATGCACGACAAGGGAGGAAAGCACAAAGAACCAAAAGAGCGGAAAAGGGCACAAGGGCACAAGGGGTCGGGAGACTTTATGGACAAGGGAAAGCCAAAAGGGCTCGGACTGCTGGAAATTACCAATTCCATGACGCTGCTATTCCTGTTCGGCATGAACATCGGAGCAAAAGCATACTTCAAGTCGGCTGATGACAGGGAGAAACTGGAAAAGCTGGAAAAGCAGAACCTGCAACAGAGGCTTGACTACCTGAAGGGGCAGATAAATCCGCACTTCTTCATGAACACCCTTAATAATATCCACGCTCTCGTCGACATAGATCCCGAGAAGGCCAAGACAAGCATCGTGGAACTGTCGAAGCTTATGAGGATGATTCTGTACGACAGCGACAAACAGATGACGAGCCTGCCCAAAGAGATAGAATTCATAAAGAACTACATCAGGCTCATGCGCCTCAGGTTTACTGACAACGTCACCATCAACACCGAATTTCCCGACAATCCTCCGCATAAGGATATCGCCCAAATGGTGTTAGTGACTTTCATCGAGAACGCTTTTAAGCATGGCATCAGCTACATGCAGCCAACGATAATAGACATTGCCATCAGGCTGCACGGCAACAAGCTGCTATTTACGTGCGCCAACACTGTCAGGCCGGCCGACAAAAACAACAGCAATGAGAAAAGGGGGGGACTCGGGCTGGCCAACGTGAAGAAGAGGCTCGACATCATATACGGAAACGAATACAAACTCGACATAAAGGGCCAAAGCACGCGGTACAAGGTGAGACTGCTGCTGACACTCAACTAATCTGGAAAAGACTATGATAAGGACTATCGCTATTGATGACGAGCCACTCGCACTGCAACAACTGACCTCCTACATAGAGAAGGTGCCGTTCCTGAAGCTTGTAGCAGAATGCCGCAGCGCCATGGAGGCCATGGAGGTACTGAACAATGAGGAGGTAGACGCTATCTTCTGCGACATCAACATGCCCGATATCAACGGCATGGAACTGATAAAGTCATTGCCGGCACCACCCATAGTGGTCTTCACGACGGCATCAGCAGACTATGCCCTTGAGGGATACAAGCTCGACGCCGCCGACTATCTGCTTAAGCCCTTTGGACTGATGGACTTCAAGAGGGCCGCCAATAAGGTGCAGAAACGGTACTACTTGACAAACAGCAAGCCCGCCGGCAACAGCGAGGACGACACGGTATTCCTGAAAACAGAGAACAGGATGGTGAAGGTGGCGTTCAACGACATAAGGTATATCGAGGGCATGAGCGAGTATATCAAGGTGTACCTGGAGGGGCAGAAACCAATTGTCGTGCTGCTGGCTCTGAAAAGGATGGAAGACCGCATGCCATCCTACTTCATGCGCATACACAGGTCGTACATCATAAACCTGAAGAAAATACAGGAGGTAAACAAAAACAGGGTAATCATGGACCAGGACACGTATCTGCCAATAGGCGAGAACTACAAGAACGCCCTGACAGAATATATCAGCGACAGATTTCTCGGAAAGTAACCAGACTGCATACTGGCACAAACAAACAATAATATACTAAACAGAAAAGACATGAAAGCAATCAGTACAGAAAAAGCACCCGCGGCCATAGGCCCGTACAGCCAGGCCATAGAGGCTAACGGCTTTGTATTCGCATCGGGACAACTGCCCATAGACCCTGCCACAGGCAACTTCCCCGAAGGAGGCATAAAGGAACAGACTCGACAGAGCCTCACCAACGCCAAGAACATCCTCGAGGCTGCCGGCACAGACCTGGGCCACGTTGTAAAGACAACAGTATTCCTCTCAGACATGGGGAACTTCGCAGCTATGAACGAGGTGTATGCCGAGTTCTTCAGCGCCCCATACCCAGGCCGTTCTGCAGTAGCTGTCAAGGACCTGCCCAAGGGCGCGCTCGTTGAGGTGGAATGTATTGCCGCAAAGGGATAAGTCTCGATCAACCATTATCAATGGAAATACGATGAAAGCGTATCTCTGCAGATGCAGGGGTACGCTTTCACCGTATTGTCAAAATCATGCCAAGAAGGTCAGGTATATGTTATTACCATCTGGACGAGCCATACTGTACGGCAGACACCGACTTGGACGTTCCGCCTACATTGAGCGTATAGCTGCTGCCCGAGGTCATGCCGGGTGCCGTCACCAGTATCGAGGCTGACGAAAGACTATATGGCATGGTAAAAGTGGCCAGTGTAGTCGAGCCTGATGACAGGGTTACCACAGAGTTGGCAGTCACGCTTGCAGATGTTGAGACATAACACTGTGTGGAAGAGGAATTTGTTGGTGCAGAGTTGCTTCCACCTAATGCTATCAGCTCTCCACCCGTGAAATACACTGTATATCCAGCCTCGCTGTTGGCATCTATACCGCACTCGGGACTCTTTGCTCCATAGGCTATGGTATGTCCGCCGGAGACATATACGCTGCCATTGGCGTCGATACCATCGTTGGAAGTGGCATACGCCGTAACGGTACCACCCTTGATGTACATGTGGCTACCAGAGTTTATGGCATCGTCTGACGAATATGCCGTAACAACAGCATTACCGTCGAAGGTTATGCACGACTTGCTCTCTATAGCCTCTGACGATGAAGACGTTGCGTCAATGATTCCTCCGCTGAACAGCATGTCACCATCCGACTTGATGGCCTTGGGCGAGGACTTCTTACTGGTATCTGTAGTTCCGCCGCCTCCACCAGGGAAGCCGCCTCCACCAGGGAAGCCGCCTCCACCAGGGAAGCCGCCTCCACCAGGCCCGTAGGCCGTAGACGAATAGTTGTATACGCTGCCTGTTGCCTTGGCCGTAATGGTTCCGCCCGTCACGGTCAGCAGAGAGTCGCTGTTGAGACACTTGCCTCCTGCTCCGCTGCTTGTAAGGGTAAGCACTCCGGCATCAATGGTAATATCGGCATCCGACTTGATGCACGATGACGCCTTTGCCTCAGCGTCAGCCGCATCCCACTTGCCTCCGCCTGTGGTCACAATGGTTATGGCAGGCGTGCTCTTGTCATCATTGATGATAATGTCACTCTCTGCGGTAAGGCCCTTGGCTGCAGCAGCTGACACTTCAATGTCTATGGTACCGCCCTTTATTACTATCTGGCCAGTATTCTCCTCGTCAACTACTTTTGTTCCATCGTCCTCAGTCTCGTAGCTGGTCTGTATGCCGTCATCACCCACTCCGCTAATAGTGACTTTTCCACCATTCTGCTGATAATACTGGTTGCAGTTGATACCATCGCCAACGGCAGAAAGAATGTTTAGTGTTCCGAAACCAGCCTTCAGCTGCACATACTCCTTGCCCCAGAAAGCATGATTGGCATTACCACGGATGTTCAGCGTACCCGCACCATTAAACTCGGTGTGTCCCTTTACGGCAAAGCAAGCCTTCTGCGTGCCTCCAGCACCATCGCTGAGCGTACTTTCCGTATTGTCAGCCAACAGCACGGCTATTCTCTTGCCGTCCCTGATGTTTATGGCTGCACTATCTGGATTGTTGAGCGTCAAGCCGTCAAGCACGAAGGTTGCCTTCAGGCTGCCGTCCATATAAAGTGAGCCATCAGTAGAGGCACCTCTCAAGGTATATGTTATCTCATCGGCAAGGTCAGCCGACTGCAACAGCACAACATGGGCTCCCGTTACTGAGGCGTTGACATAGCGTGCCACATTACCTGCCACAAAGACACTGGCAGACGTACCATTGTATACAACATCCACAGAGTTGTCAACTACCATGTTGTCATCGATATACATGCTGTCAACAGACGCAAGCGCAAAAGGACGGCCCAAGACTGTCAGTGACACGCCGTCAGCATAAAGCATATCACCTGCCTGAGTTGCGGGGAAGCGGTATGTTATTCCTTTTTCAACAACATTCAATGTCTGTGCATTGACAACAAATGAAAGCGTCAAAAGTGCCGAGGCTATAATTGTACGCATAATAATAAATATGTATAAGGGTTAGCTAATCCTAATATAAAACGTCAATATGTTTTGCAAATATAAGACAAATATAGCAAAACGAAAAAAACAATCAGCAAACACCCTTTTTTTTATCACGAAGCCATCCCTCTACCTTATCTATCTCCTCTATCCTTCCCTATCTCCTCTATCTTATCTATCTACTCTATCATATCTATACCCCTCTATCTCATCTATCCCTCCTCCCGCAAAAAGCAGGAGGAGGGATAAGACTCTCAGAACTTAAACTTATACTCTACGCCAACAACATGTCTGTTAGGCTCGTTATCGTCATCGTCGTCATGTACAGACTGATAGAGATAGTACAGCCCCACTTCATGTTTCTTAGTAATCTTCCAGTCTACGCCTGCCGTATAGCGTGTCTTCTGCACTGACCAGCCATTGAACATCTCCACGCTGGCATACGGCTCGAAATGACTATTGGGAATATCGTAGCTCAGCTGCAACCTGCTGCGCAGTACATTCTTGCCACGTCCCTTGTATGTTTTTGGCTTGCCATCGTACTCGTCATCATCGAAGTCCCATCGCTCATCGATGGTCTTCTCCGGGCGATAGGTGTACTGCCATCTCTCACGCAATGACACCTGCCAGTCACCAAACTTATAACTTCCAGTAAGCGACACATTGAAGCGGTGGCGCACCCCCCAATACTCGGCAAGTTTGTTGGGCATGCCATTTGTCTCCTTGTAGGTGATTTTCTCATTGTTGTCATCAAGGAACGAATAGCCCGCGCTAACCTTCAGCCATTTTGTAAGCTTATATTGTGCATCTACGCCCACGCTCCAACGGTCGAGGGTAGACACATCATCGCGGGTACGCAACTCTGCTTCCATACCCACACTGAGTTTCTTCGAAATCTTCTTCTCCGCACCAATGGATGTCCACACGCCAAAGTCATCACTTTGGGCAAGCAATGACAGCGGCATCATCATCAATGCCAGCAGATAAAACGCTTTTCTTTTCATATAGTCCTATTTAATAATTCATGTTTCAAAACAATAAAAGTCTGGCTTAAACATTCGTCCTTTACCTCCTTTTATCTTCCTTTTTACTACTTGTAAAATCTAAGTATAATAATATTCAACACTGGGTAATGAATGTTATACCTCCGTAAGGTCGGTACGGGCGAGCTTCAGCTTGTCGGCAACGCTGTTGATAGCCTTGGGGTCTACATAGTACACTCGGAGCATTGCCATGTCACGCAGCAGGTCTACGGCTCCTACATCTATCCTCTTGACCGTCAGTCCAAGCCTCTGCTCAATATCGGCAATAAGATCCTCGCGCCGCTCCGGCTTTATCAACTCTATACGGTCGTACTGCACCAGCTTGCTCGGCTCCATCTTCAGCCGGTGCTCGCACATCCATACGGCAAACACCACTATGGCATTGGTAAGCAAAAGCTCTACAATATTCACGGAGGCAGCTATGGCATTGACCACAGACAAAGCAATGATGACAAAGAGATAAGTCATCTCGCGAACGGGCATGGCGTCCGTGCGGTAGCGCATGATGCTGAAGATACCAAAAAGTCCGATACCGATACCGATGCTCGTCTTGGCCTTCAGGTCCTCAAGCACGAAGAGCATGAAGAACACTAAGAAGAAGATGGCGATGGAGATGAGCATGAAGGTGAAGTAGAAGTCGCGGCGGCGGCTCTTCTTGTAGTACAGTCTGTCAACGATGACGAGATTAACAACTACACAGATTGTCAGTCTGACAAGCATTGCCACGAACGATTCTGACAGTGATAAAGAAAAAATGTCCATTTCTGTATGTTATTAGTTTTTGAATACATTGATAATTACTTTCCCGATGTAAGCCCGGCTCTCAGCCGTTCTACGGCATGAAGGCGTGGCTTGAAGCGGTTCTGCTTAAGCCCGGGATTGGTGAGGGCAGAGCCCATGCAGTACTTACTGAAGCCCATGGGCTTTATACGTAGCTCACGCAGCAGTCCAAGTATCGGTGAGGGTACCAACCCATCGCGTTTCAGCTCAATGATGGCAATCTCAGGCAGGGCAACGTCGAGACCTGTGGCTATGTTGTGGAAACACAGTGAGGTATCAATGGTCAGGCGTTCGGTCTTCATATTGTTCACCAGCGTAATACGGTTGAAGCGGTTTTCTATCTTCTCACCCATAATGTCTGGACTGTACCGCAGGTACTGGCGCAGAAACTCGTCATACTCCACGAACGTCTCGTCATGGCGGTCGAAGATTATGTCCCTCGTTGGGTTCATGGGGTCAAAGTCAAACATCGTAGTTCGTTTTTTCTTTGTACGGCCATGGTTGTTCTTCGTCTTCACCTCAAGGAAGTTCAGCCCGCTGTCCACATAGCTTCTTATCCTGAGTTTCTGTCTGTCGGTATGTCCTGCATGATGGCAGCCGAACATGTTGTAGTCTGGCGTGTCGAAGTAGAGTGTATAGTAGCGTCCTATGCGTCTGCTGTCAATTTCCTGCACACGATACTGCCACACGGCGAGCTTCAGCAACTTCCGCAACTGATCTGTCGTGGTGACGAACTTTGTATCAGTACGGTTCATTAGCCTGATACCGCTCATCTCCTCAAGTGTAATGGGTTGATAATTGTCTAAGATGTCCAGCATTGTATAGGTTAGTTTGTGCAAAGATAGTGCTTTAATTTTTATAATCCAAATTAAATATGACAAAAAACACAATTTCCGCAAATAAAATTCTCGCATTATGTCCGTCACACAACAGTCTTCATATACCCGAGACCACACAAAGCAAAAAGGTGGAGAACAACACAGCTCCCCACCTTATCTATAATAAATATCGAGTCTTCGAACCCTTCGAACCTCTCGAACCTTACTTCACATTGCCAACCTCAATAAGATACTCGGCAATCTGCACGGCATTCAGCGCGGCTCCCTTGCGTATCTGGTCACCAGTAAGCCACAAGGTGATACCATTGTCGTTGGCAAGGTCCTTGCGTACACGGCCAACGTATACATCATCCTTGCCTGCGCTCTCAAGAGGCATAGGATAGACATACTGCTGAGGGTCATCCTCAAGGGTCACACCGGGAGCGGCAGAGAGAGCCTCGCGAACCTGACTGACAGTGAGTGGCTGTTCAGTCTCTACCCATACCGACTCGGAATGAGAGCGGAGCGAAGAGACACGCACGCAAGTAGCGCTTGTGCGCACATCACTGTGCATAATCTTGCGGGTCTCGTTGTACATCTTCATCTCTTCCTTGGTATAGTCGTTCTCTGTCATCACGTCTATCTGAGGAATAACGTTGTATGCCAGCTGATGGGGGAACTTGGCAACGGTCTTCACCTCGCCCGTCTCCACCAGTTCCTTATACTGCTGCTGCAGCTCTGCCATGGCGGCAGCACCTGCTCCACTGGCACTCTGGTAGCTGGATATGTGAATGCGCTTGATGTGGGAGAGCTTCTCAATAGGCTGCAACACCACAACCATCATGATGGTCGTGCAGTTGGGGTTGGCGATGATGCCACGTGGACGCACAAGGGCATCCTCAGCATTAACTTCAGGCACGACGAGTGGCACGTCGGCATCCATTCTGAAAGCGCTGGAATTATCTATCATCACAGCACCATACTTGGTGATGGTCTCTGCAAACTCCTTGCTTGTGCCACCACCAGCCGAAGTGAAGGCGATATCCACATCCTTAAAGTCATCGTTATGCTGAAGGAGCTTCACCTCATACTCCTTTCCCTTGAAGGTGTACTTGCGGCCGGCACTACGCTCCGAGCCAAACAGCACCAGGTCGTCCATCGGGAAATTTCTCTCTGCAAGTATGCGCAGGAACTCCTGTCCTACAGCACCGCTTGCACCAACAATAGCTACTTTCATAATTCGTCTATATAATTAATTTGTATACTCTCAGGGCGCAAAATTACAACTTTTATAGCAAATAACGCTTAAAAATGGAAGATTTATAGCTGAATATCAATATTTTTTTGCACCTTTGCACAACCAAACGGGCTTTCGTGGCATTATGGCACATAAAGTAATGGCACCGACGACTACATATTTTATATATATAGAACATAACAATGCTGGCAGATATCACCAACTACTTTCCCATAACAAACCCGACACTGATATTCTTTGTCGTGATGATAATCATCCTGTTTGCCCCTATCATCATGGGAAAGCTAAGGATTCCACACATCATCGGCATGGTGCTTGCGGGCGTCATGGTGGGACAGTACGGCTTCAACATCCTTCAGCGTGATGACTCCTTCGAGCTGTTCGGCAACGTAGGTCTCTACTACATCATGTTCCTTGCTGCGCTTGAGATGGACATGGAGGGAGTGAGGAAGAATGTCAGGCGTATGCTCGTCTTCGGTGCCCTGACATGCGCCATACCATTCGGGCTTACTTACGTCATGGGTATGGGGATGCTTGGCTACTCGGGTACGGCAGCACTGCTGCTGGGATGTATCATGGCCTCGAATACGCTCATCGCCTACCCCATCGTCGGGCGATACGGTCTGCAACGCAAGCCGAGTGTGACGCTCAGCGTGGGTTCGTCAATGATTTCGCTGTTTGCATCGCTCATCATTCTCGCAGCCATTGAGAATGCTCACGGAAAAGACTCTGGCGGACTGTTCTGGCTATTGTTCGCCGCGAAGTTCATTGTCTACTGTGCTGGTCTGACATGGCTTGTGCCGAGGCTTACCCGCTGGTTCCTGCGCCGGTACTCCGATGCCGTCATGCAGTTCATCTTCGTCATGGCAATGCTCTTCATGAGTGCGGCCTTGGCCGAGGCGGCAGGTGTCAACGGTATCTGCGGTGCCTTCCTTGCCGGACTCATCCTGAACAGATATATCCCCCCCGTATCGCCTCTGATGAACAGGATTGAGTTCATCGGCAATGCCCTCTTCATACCCTATTTCCTCATTGGTGTAGGAATGCTTATCAACGTGCGGTTGCTCTTTGGCGGAGGCGGTATCATCTGGGTAGTGACGTGCATTGTCATCTTCGGAACACTCGGCAAAGCCATAGCGGCCTACCTTGCCTGCTTCGCGTTCCGCATGCCCTTGTCGTCAGGACACATGATGTTCGGACTTACCTCTGCTCATGCGGCAGGAGCCATCGCCATGGTACTTGTAGGCATGAGGATAGAGACTGCGCCAGGGCAGTATCTTGTAGACGACAGCATGCTCAACGGTGTTGTCATGATGATACTCTTCACATGCGTCATATCAACGCTCGTAACAGAATATTCAGCACAGAAAATCACGCTTCGAGACAAGGAGTTCCCACAAGAGGCACAGCAGGAAAGCGACGACGAGAAGATACTCATACCGGTGAAATATCCGGAATATGCCAACAGGCTCATAAACCTGGCCATACTGATGAGAAACCAGAAGCTCAACAGAAGCCTCGTGGCACTGAACGTGGTATATGACGATGCAAAGATGAGACAAAACCAAGCCCTCGGCAAGCAAATCCTACAGCAGGTAGAGCAATACGCCGCCGGCTCCGACGTGAAGATGCAGACGCAGGTACGCATAGCTGCAAACATCGCCAACGGCATCAAGCACGCATTCAAGGAGTTTCAGGCTTCGGAAATTCTCATCGGCATGCACATGCACGCGGAGGTATCAAACAAGTTCTGGGGAGAGTTCCACCAGAGCCTGTTCAACGGACTCAACAACCAGATTATCATGGCAAGGCTTCACCAGCCTCTGACAACGATACGCAGAATACAGGTCGCCGTTCCGTCAAGGGCACAATACGAGCCAGGCTTCTACCGATGGCTTGAGCGCCTGACACGCATGGCCTCCAACCTTGAGTGCCGCATAGTGTTCCATAGCCGCACTGACACCCTCGACCTCATAAGGGAGTTCGTACAGAACAGGCACCACGAGCTGAGGGCTGAGTATGAGCATATGGAACATTGGAACGAGATGCCGAGGCTCGCCACGACCATATCACAGGACCACATGTTCGTTGTGGTGACAGCACGGAAGGGCACAGTGTCATACAAGAACGCACTCGACCGCTTGCCTGACGAGATTACCCGGTTCTTCAGTGGCAAGAACCTCATGATTATATTCCCCGACCAGTTCGGAGAGCAGATGGAGGCTATGACATTCGCCCAGCCGCAGCACACAGAGGAACGCTCGGCGTACGACGAACTTAGGGAATGGATAGAAAAGAAATTAAGATAAGAAAATGATAGACATCAAAGAAATAACCAAGAGCTTCGGCTCCCTGCAGGTCCTAAAAGGCATCGACCTGCACATAGGCAAAGGAGAGATAGTCAGCATTGTCGGTCCAAGTGGAGCAGGCAAGACGACCCTGTTGCAGATTATCGGGACACTCGACAAGCCCAACTCGGGCAGTATCGTTGTCGACGGCATCGACGTATGCAGGCTTTCCACTTCAAAGCTCAGTGATTTCCGTAACAGACACATAGGTTTCGTATTCCAGTTCCACCAGCTTCTGCCAGAGTTCACGGCGCTCGAGAACATCATGATTCCGGCATTCATTGCAGGGAAGAGCACGAAAGAGGCCAAGACAAGAGCCATGGAACTGCTGGCCTTCATGGGACTGGAGGACAGGGCACAGCATAAGCCCAACGAGCTGTCGGGAGGAGAGAAACAGCGCGTTGCCGTAGCACGCGCACTGGTAAACAATCCATCCGTCATCCTTGCCGATGAGCCTTCGGGCAGTCTCGACTCAAAGAACAAGGCTGAGCTGCACCAGCTGTTCTTCGACCTTAGGGACAAATACGGACAGACATTCGTCATAGTGACTCACGACGAGGGATTGGCGAGCATCACCGACCGAACCATACACATGAAGGATGGACTAATAACCGAGGGCGAGACACCACAAGAGCAGGAGACTGTTTAGTCCCCATCACCAACAAACGTCATTTTCTCCACATCATTTACATTTACCACATTATTATATATATGGCAAACCTGAAATTAGGCGACTACAACATCCTGAAAGTTGTCAAAGAAGCCAAAAGACCAAACCCACACTCGTTCAACAACGAGGAGACATTCGGCATATTCCTCGACGGAGGACACGAGGGCGACATTCTGATGCCGAAGAAATATGTACCGGAAGGTACAAAGGTCGGCGACATGATTGAATGTTTCCTCTACCTCGACCAGGACGAGCGGCTCATAGCAACGACAGAGAAACCTATAGCGAAGGCAAACGAGTTCGCATTCCTCGAATGCTCATGGGTTAACGAGTATGGAGCATTCCTCGACTGGGGACTGATGAAAGACGTGTTCTGCCCTTTCCGCGAGCAGAAGAGGAAAATGGAGATTGGCAACAGCTACATCGTACACATCCACCTCGACGAGGAAAGCTACCGCATAGTGGCATCAGCAAAGATTGAGAACTATTTCTCCCAGGAAAAACCTGCATATAGACACGGCGAGGAAGTGGAGATAATGATTTGGCAGAAGACCGACCTGGGCTTCAAGGTAATAATCGACAATAAGTATCCCGGGCTAATCTATCAGGGCCAAATCTTCAAGCATGTCACCACGGGCGACCGCATGACTGGCTATATCGACAATATCAGACCCGACGGAAAAATAGATGTCACCCTCCAGCCAACAGGCCGTAAGCTGACAGCCGACTTTGCAGAGACTCTTCTCGAATATCTGCACGACAACAACGGCGTGTGCCCACTGGGAGACAAGAGCGACGCCGAGGACATCAAGCGCACATTTCAGGTGAGCAAGAAAACATTCAAGAAAGCCGTTGGCGACCTTTACAAACGAAGACTCATAACCATTTCTCCCGAGGGACTGAAACTCGTATAAGGTGGGGCTATTCATTCGCAAAACCTAATACTACAATAAATTACATTTTACGGAGGGAATTAATAGAACCAACCATTAGGGCAAATAATTAGGATGTCCAGTTTGATGTACCCAAAATGGAACTGTTCCTGATTTATTCTGACTACTCGCTCACCAAAAACACATTGACCATCACGCGCTGTAAGCGCAGAAGAACATAGCCCAGGGTAGAGCGCAGCGGCACCCTGGGTTATTTCATGTAGTTGATGGTCGCCCTGCTAAGGGCAAAAGCGTAG
>OBLI01000668.1_pt1 | contig 35925 bp, 35 predicted proteins | sample 1519701 | NCBI WGS metagenome assembly OBLI01 (sample SAMEA3663005, study PRJEB22513) | pig gut metagenome | biome: pig gut; feature: pig-associated habitat; material: faeces | place: France | collected 2012 | reverse complement strand
AGAAGATATAGTGGCACATGAATTGATAAAGAAGGATAAACAGATTTTGTTTACAGATTCATATGAGCAAAGTATACATGCGCCTGTTATTACCACAGGAAACGAATTAGATAGTGAGAAAATAGTTGCTTTTTCTAAGAAAGTAAATGTGGATGAGCTTTTTTTGTATGCAAGGGCTGTTATGGAATCTTCCAATGCAATTTTACTGGAGTTATCCTATGATGACATAAAACAGAAATTTACAGATGCGGATAAGGAAAAGCTAGTTGATTCCAAATGTGTTTCCCAAGATGAAAATGCCGTATGGTTAATTGATTACTGGTGCAGTAAAGATGTCAGAGGCTTGTTAAAAATGCCGTTTTGCAGACATTGGATCATGCACATTGAAGCCATGTTTAGAATTAAAAATCAACTATGCAAAATAGCTAGAAAAGGAGTTGACCCTGTTGCATACTGTGGATTTTCGTGCAATCACTGTTTCTTAGGACAATGGTGTGGATCCTGCAGAACAGAGTATAATGTCTGTTCATTTGCTATGTGCACAGAGGACAGACAATGTCCAAATGTAAAATGCTGCGAGGAAAAGGGAATCAATGGCTGTTATGATTGTAAGGATTTAGAAAATTGCCAAAAAGGGTTTTATGTCCCGGAAAATGATGGAGCAAATGCAGCAAAAGCACAGGCTTTATATATTCGTAAATATGGAAAAAAAGAATTTTTAAAGGTACTTGACAGATTACATGAAAAATATGAATTTTCAAAAACTCAGGAAATTCTGGGACAGGATATGTATGAAGGATTAAAGTTTTTGGAAGAAAATTAAATGGAGAAGAAGATGGAAGATAAGTCGAAGAATTATAAGGTATTACAGACGATTGCCAAAATAGGAAAAATACTCAGCAAGGTGGCTTTTGTGTTTTCAATTATAGGTATTTGTGGATGCTTTGTGGGGCTGCTTAGTAATGTATTTGGAAGTGGTAAGGTTTTTAAAATCGGAGGTGTTACAATTTATGGTCTGCTGGCAGATTTTGATGCTTATAATGTGAAGAGTATCAGTGCAGCGCTGGTGGCATGGCTGATTGTATGTGTGGGAGAAGCGGTACTTGCAAAATTCGCAGAACTTTATTTTCACAATGCAGAAGCCTCTGGTACACCATTTACACATAAGGGAGCCAGAGAATTGAGAAGACTTGGAATTATGATGATAGTGATTCCAACAGGTTGTGCTGTTTTAGCGGAAATCGTACAGGGAATCATGACAGGTTTTATGAATGTGACAGCAGATGGGTGGTCAGAACGGAACTTTGATAATGAGGCTTCTGTCATTGTGGGTGTGATGTTTATTGCCTGCTCATTTTTATGTGGGTATGGTGCTGACTTGTTAGAGGAAAGACCATGCGAGTATGATGTTCAAAATACGATGAAATAGTAAACTCTACGGAGCGTGGGTTCCGTTTCTGAAACATAAATTTTAGTATGAAAGTGCAGTATTATAAACAATTCAGATGTTCAGATAATGGAGGATTTTATTATGGATCAGAAGAAAATAGGACAATTTATAGCAACGCTTCGTAAGAACAAAAATATGACACAAAGAAATATCGCGGAACAATTGGATGTCAGAGAAAAAACCATTTCCAAATGGGAATGTGGATATGGTTTACCTGAAGTGACATATATGGAACCTTTGAATCAGTATGATGTGGAGAATGCAGGAAAGCTATTTTATTATTTCCTGGCGGTATGTGATTTCTATGGACAGTATTATCAGGCACACAGCAGGAACAGGAATATCTATCTGGAACAGGCTCAAATGTCTGCAAAACTGTTGCTGTGGTTTGGGCGTAATATAACAGAACTGAATGTGCGTTTGTCAGGTAGCATACAAGGCACTTGGCTGTGTTCATGCAAAGGAGATTAACCAAAAACTGGCAGAGGAAGAACCCTGCGATGTACAGCTTGAATATGTCCTTGACTAAAGCTGCTTTCTATGAGAAAAATAATTATGCACTTTTGGAGTCTTCTAAATGAAGCATTCAGAGAGTACGTTAATTGTATAAGGGAGTGGATAAAGAAATGAATTAGAAAAATGGTAATTGAGGATTATGAAAAAGTATATCAGTTATGGATGTCCTGCACAGGGATGGGACTCAATAATCTGGATGATTCCAAAGAAGGAATTGAGAAGTTCCTAAAAAGGAATCCGGACACCTGTTTTGTGGCAGAAGATCATGAAATTATTGGCGTGATCTTGGCTGGAAATGATGGCAGGAGAGGATATATCTATCATACGGCGGTACACCCGGATTATAGAAAACAGGGGATTGCAGCAAATCTGGTAGAGCATGTAGAGAAGGCAATGGCAGCATTGGAAATTAACAAAGTGGCTTTGGTAGTGTTTGACCGAAATGATACTGGAAATTCATTTTGGGAGAAGCAGGGCTTTACAGTAAGAGATGATTTGATTTACCGCAATAAAGCATTGACAGATATTGTCAGAATAGATACGTAATAACAGGAAAACGGTTGGAGAGTGTATGAACATTTTCAAAGATACTATGTCAAAAATGACATATGAACAGGTTGAAAAATTAGATATGAATATGAACTGAAGGAGCATGGCTTTTCCGGTGAGGAAGATTATATTTTGAAACTGACAACTATGCCGTTTGAGGAAATGTTTCAGATCAGCAAATGGTGCAATGGAGCGGCAGAGGACAAGGCACTTATTCCAAAAGGATATGTAGGAGATCCAAAAGGCAGCCAATTTGTCAGGACGAATTTAAAAGAAGCAGACAGGAGGATTGCAAGGGATATTGTAAATAAGTTTGTAAAGCAGGTGAAGAGGAATTATGAGCAAATATGATCCTTTATGGAAGTGGATCAATGAAAATAAAACAGACAATTTCAGTCAGACAGTAGATTTTGAAAGAATAAAAGAGGAGACTTAAAACATGGAATTAGTAAGCGATTATATGCATGACGATACATTACGTCACGCTTTAAATGAATTAACCAGGAAAACATTTTGCTTTGATTTTGAAAGCTGGGTGATGGGCGGATATTTTGAGGGTGATTATATTCCATATTCATTTATGGAAAATGGCAAAATAATCTCTAACGTATCTGCAAACAGGATGACTTTTCTGCAAAATGGTGTAGAGAAGCATTACATACAGATTGGAACTGTTATGACTGATGAGAATTACCGTAAACAAGGATTGGCAAAAAAGCTGATTGAGCATGTAATAAAACAGTATGAGAACGAATGTGATGGATTTTATCTGTTTGCGAATTTGAGTGCTGTAGATTTTTATGACAAGTGCGGCTTTTCAAAGGAAATGGAATACCGATATGCAGTTAAGGAAGAATTTTGTGGAAAAAAGCCAACAGGGGAGATTTTCATGCCTGTAAATACAGCAGATGAACAAATGAAACAGAAATATATGAATATGATTCGTTACAGTGCATCTAATTCATCTTTGGAGCAGCTCAATAAATTTGGGCTTCAGATGTTCTATACAGCAGATATGGAAAACGTATATTATGCAAAGGATCTGGATTGTTTCATTGTTGCAGAGATGGAGGAAGATACCCTGCTTTTGCAAAGTATTATATGTGAGAACAAAGTGCTACTCTCGGATGTTCTGTCACGAATAGGTGGTAAATATCATAAGTGCCGATTGGGTTTTACACCTGTTCAGGAGGATATGCATATGTGTATCGCAGAACGCTATGATGGAAGTGATGACTATCGTTTGTTTTATAGAGGACAGGAAATGGAAAGTATCGAGAGGGAGAAGCTTTATTTCCCGGAGTTTTCGCATGCATAAGAATAGAATATAAGCCAGACGCTAAGACGCAGAGCTGTTTTCTTTGGAAAATGGGTCTGCGTTTTGTGTATAAATTCTAAAGTACGAAAGGAAGAGAGTATGGAGAGTAGAGATTATCAGTTTTTTCATGAAAACGAAGTAAAAGTAACCCTGAATATGGTCAGAATTTTACGCTGGCTTATACTGGCTTTCCCGGCGATTATGATTTTTTCGGCAGTGGGATTATTTCAGTCAGAGATTTCAGATCTGTTGGTCATGACAGGCATTGGGCTGATTGTGACGATGGGACCGACTATTGCATATAAAGCGGGCGTTCCATCTAATGTATTGAAATACATAGTATTGGTGGCATTGTGTGCTTTACTGACTATTATGGCGAGCAATGCGGCTGTAGGAATTTATATGACCTATGCGCTTCCTATAGTGTTCAGCATTTTCTATTATGATAAGAAGCTGACCTTGCAGACTTCTATATTCAGTTATCTTTTTCTGGTACTTTCCCTGTTTTTGCGCTCGAAAGGGGTGCAACAGGTAGAATTTGATACGAATTTTACATGGTTTGTAAGCAGAAGTGTTGGATTTTTAATTGAAAATATCGTTATGGCGCTGGTATGTGTTAAAATCGCTGAGGGAGCCCGAAAAGTTCTGGAAAGTCTGAATACCACACAAAAGATAGCCGTCCTTGTAGAAGAGTGTAATCATGCATCGACAGAGTTACGTGCAGAAACCGTAAGTTTTAAAGAGAACATTGCAGAATTTCGCAGTACAAATGAGCAGATCACTATGGCAGCAGAACAGACCTTACTGGATTGTGATGGAAATGAGCAGCTTGCCATGGAACTGAATCAGGAAACGAGAACCGCCCTTGCAAATGCGGAACACATCAGAGAGCAAAGTAATCAGATGGTCGGCATTGCAGGTGATACTTATGAAAAACTGGGTGAATATATCACATATATGACAGATACTGCAGCAAGCATGGAGAAGATGCGGGAGACTGCTACAGATACAGAGAGTTCTATTGATCGGTTGCAGAACGCTATGGATGAAGTGTCAGAATTTGCACAGACCATAGGAAGCATTACCGCACAGACGAATCTTCTGGCATTGAATGCAAGCATCGAAGCAGCAAGAGCAGGAGAACATGGTAAAGGCTTTGCTGTAGTAGCGGAAGAAGTGCGGGTTCTGGCAGAGGATTCCAAGACAGCAAGTGAGTCCATCAAAGGAATCATAGGCAATATAGGAGAACTTCTGGAAAAGGTTCAGGATGCGAATAAGCGAAATGTTACTTCAATAGAGGAAGGACTTTCACAGATTGATGGAGCAAGACAAGAGGCAGAACAGATTGGAAAAATGCAGACGGATTCCAGAAAAATGGCTATGCAAGTATTGAAGGCCTGCGAGGAGACAGAGAATTTTGCACATAAACTTGGGGATACTTCTGAGCGGATGCAGGAACTGGTGGCAAGTCTCCGGGAGCAGACAGGTCATGTAGTGGAACAGGGTAAGAGCCAGAAGACAGTGAGCGATAAGGCAGAGAATGCTTTTCTGAGGGTAGAAGATGTGGCTGACAGACTGGTACATATCGCAGGGGTGGATGAGCAGATATAGTTGATTGTGCCCCGATGCCAAAATTTTATGAAAAGAATGGATTTACTGCCTGTAAACATGTTATATTTATGGCAAAAGAAATTTGGAAAAGATATTTGAGGCAAAACCTTCACGGCGTGAGGAAATATCTGAATATTGTTATAGAATAGATGAGGTCAGACTCTATGCAATGGAATTATAGGCGGTTAATAAAGGGGAAAAATAGGGCAGTTTTTCAGTTATTTGAGTTGATTTCTGAAGCCCCAAAGTATGAGCTTTGGACAGATAATAAAAGTTATATTATGATGCAGTCTAATGAGAATACACCAATTTGGATTTGGCTTGATGAGAAGATAAACGATAATATACAAACTCAATATCATATCGTTGATATTATGAAAGAAAGAATATCTAAAAATCCAAACGTTCATTTCAATGCGGTGCCAGACAGATTTTCTACAGTAATACCATATTTGGAAAATGAAATTAACAAAAAAGTAGTAGCTGTCATGCAAATGAATGTATATGTATGGAAGAGTTCGCCGATTATAAATAAAAAAGGCAATATGATACCGGCAAATGATAAATATGCAGTAGAAATGCAGAAGCTGCTGATCCAGCTTGTAAAAGATGGGGAACATGAAGATATGCCCGTGGAAACAGCAAAGCAGGTTGTTGATTCCATGATTACATCCCAAAATGTATTTCTGTGGAAAGATGAGGGCGAGATTTGTTCCATGGCAATGATTGCTCATAGAGGGGAACATTTCACTAGAATCAATACAGTTGTTACAGACCGGAGTAAAAGGGGAAAGGGATATGCAGGAATGTTGGTTTCTGAAATGTGCAGAAACGAGCAACAGAATGAAAATGAGATAATGTTGTATGCTGATGCAGACAATCCGGCATCTAATGGGCTGTATCAAAGAATCGGCTTTGAACAGGTTGGACAGATTGCAGAATATAAAATGGGAAAGAAATTTCATACATAAAAGGGAGACAGGTATGAGCTATAATGTTACCAAAAACAGATTAGAAAAGCAGCAGATTTATGATATTGTACGACATACATTTGGAAAAGACACGGAAGTAAATTCCTATACAGAGCTTCTGGATGGTTTCTGCAATACTGCATATCGGATAAAACTTTCAGATGGAAGAGAAGTTGTACTGAAAGTAGCGCCAAAGAATGGAATTGTGATGATGTCCTGTGAACAGGGAATGATGCAGACGGAAGTAAGGGCAATGACATTGGCGCGACAAAAGGGAATGGAGGGCGTGCCGATTGTTTATGCCTTTGAAGAGAATTCTTTTTTGAGTGGGAGTTCCTATTTTATCATGGAATGTCTGGAAGGTGACAGCTATGCAGCAATAAAGCAGAAGATGACAGAGGAAGAGCAGCAGACTATAGATTGTGAAACAGGAGCATATCTGCATCGTCTGAATCAGCTCAAAGGGGAACGATTCGGACACTTCTGGATGAAAGAGCTTCAATGGGATGACTGGTTCGCAGCCTTTTATCATCTGATGGAAAATATAATAGAAGATGGGAAAAGGGTCCATATTGATATTGGAACATCTTATGAAACGATACTTGACAGACTAAAGCAGCATCGGGAATATTTTAGAGAAGTTGAAGAACCCTCATTGATTCATTTTGATTCCTGGGATGGCAATATTTTTGTAAAGAATGGACATTTTCATGGAATAATCGACTGGGAGAGAGCAATGTGGGCGGATGGTCTGATGGAAGACCATTTCAGATATCATGTAAGAAATACTGCCTTTTTAGAAGGATATGGAATACAAGAAATGACAAAAGCCCAGAGAATCCGGTGCGCATGGTATGACGTGTATCTGTACTTGATTATGATGTTTGAAGGTACTTATCGTCACTATGAGACAAATGACCAGTATGTATGGGTGCATGGATTGTTTGAAAAGGTCTGGGAAGAGATGGAAGTTTAGAACCAAATGAAAAACATCATTCCTGAAACAGTGCAGACTGCATATGGGGCTATGTCCTATATATATGCTGCAACAGAGAATAAATTTATTGTAATCATTGACGAATGGGATGTACTGATCCGTGACGAAGCGGGAAAGGTACATGAGTGTGTGATACAGAATTACTTCAAATAATAACAATAGGAACAAGTTCTTTTGTAAAATAAAAATGAGGTTGCGAAAACGGCTATTAACCTGTACGATAGAGGTATGAACATGGAAGGGAGCAAAATTATATGAGAAACAGATACGTTATGGCTCAGTAGTCTGAGCTTAAAATAAAAGAGATGAATAGTTAAGCTCAGATGAATCCCCAAACAAAGACAGGAGGATTATCATGAGCCAGTTAAGAGCAGAAGAGATTCTGCCCAGAGAATTAATAGAGACTATTCAGCAATATGTCAGTGGAAAGAGTATATATATTCCATGCAGGGAGAAGAAAGACTGGGGAAGTCAGACCCAGTCCAGGCAATATTATGGGATGAGAAACCATGAAATATGTGAAAAATACAAGAATGGAGTCAATGCCAATGGTAATCGTGTGGATGTATGGTTGATCTATAGATGTAAGAAATGTAAACATTCCTGGAATCTTACAATATATGAGAGAAAGAAGCCAGCTAAGATAGCACCACAGGAGTATGAGCTTTTTATGGAAAATGATGCTGAGCTTGCCAGTCAGTATGGGAATGATATTGAATTAAGATGAAGAGGCGCCCAGGCGTCTCTTTTGGTGCTGTATATTTATTTGCATTTGATAAAAGGAGAAGTCAGGCTATGAAGTGGTTAATTGCATCTGATCTGCATGGATCAGCTTATTATTGTAGAAAGCTGCTGGAAGCATATGATCTGGAGAAGGCAGACAGAATGCTTCTGCTTGGAGATATTTTGTATCATGGGCCGAGAAATGACCTGCCCACAGAGTACGCCCCTAAACAGGTCATTGCCATGCTGAATGCACGCAAGCAGGATATTTTGTGTGTACGTGGTAACTGTGATGGGGAAGTAGACCAGATGGTGATGGAATTTCCAATTATGGCAGATTATTGTGTGCTGGAATTGGGAAAAGGCATTGTATATGCAACTCATGGACATCATTTTAATGAAGAGCATCTGCCGCCTTTACATAAGGGAGATATCCTGCTGCATGGTCATACCCATGTTCCAAAATGTGTAGAACATGAGGAATATGTCTATCTCAACCCCGGTTCTGTGTCTATGCCCAAGGAAGACAGCTGGCATGGATATATGACACTGGAGAATGGAACTTTCCTGTGGAAAGATTTTGACGGAAAAGAGATAATGAATTTTGTGATGAAGGGAATCAGAGAGTAATGTATACTTTATTATTATTGTTAATTTATTTGGCGTTTATCAGTCTGGGGCTGCCAGACTCCTTATTAGGATCAGCCTGGCCTGTGATCCATCAGGAGCTTCAGGTACCATTGTCTTATGCGGGGGCAGTGACAATGATCATTTCATTTGGAACAATATGTTCAAGTCTGATGTCTGAGAGGTTGACGAAGAAGCTGGGAGTGAATATTGTAACGGTATGTAGTGTCCTTTTGACCGCAATCGCACTGTATGGCTTTTCCACGGCATCAGCCTTCTGGATGCTGTGTCTGTGGGGGATTCCATACGGACTGGGGGCAGGAGCCATAGATGCCGCACTGAACAATTATGTCGCATTGCATTATAATTCCAGACATATGAGCTGGCTTCACTGTTTCTGGGGCGTGGGTACGATCATCAGCCCTTATATCATGAGCTATGCCCTGACTACGTCGGTATGGCAGAATGGTTATCGCATGGTGTCTTTTCTGCAAATGGGCATTACGGTGATTCTGCTCGTGACACTTCCTGTATGGAAGGTCAATCGCAAGGCAAATGAGCAAAAGGCAGAGCAGGCAGCAGTGATCGGTATCCGGGGAGCATTGAAGATCAAGGGAGTTCCACAGTTATTGCTTGGCTTTTTCTCCTATTGCTCATTAGAATCCACGTTATTGTTATGGTCCAGTAGCTATCTGGTAGGAGCAAAAGGCGTAACAGCGCAGAAAGCGGCGGCATTTGCCTCCCTGTTCTGCATTGGAATCACAGCAGGAAGATTCTTATCAGGTCTTGTGACAGAGAAACTTGGCGATTATAATCTGATCCGTATAGGAACCGGTATTTTATTACTTGGATGCATCGCAATGATTCTTCCGCTGAAGACAGATGCGGCAGCACTTGGTGGGCTGGTCGTGATGGGGCTTGGCTGTGCACCGGTGTACCCTTCTATTATACATGCAACGCCGGATAACTTCGGAGCACAGAATTCACAGGCAATCATTGGCATTCAGATGGCAAGTGCCTATGTAGGTTCTACCTTTATGCCTCCAGTATTTGGCTTGATTGCAAATCATATTTCCGTGGCACTAATGCCATTTTTTGTGCTGTTTTTCATTGTGTTAATGTATATCATGGTGAAAAAGACATTCCAGAACCGTGCATAAGGAGAAAGCAGACTATGAAAGAGGTACAGGAGCAGTTGTTTGCACTGCAGGATTTAAAATATCGTGATTTCCACAGTAAACTGATGCCGAATATCAGCAAAGAGAATGTGATAGGAATCAGGGTTCCGGTTCTTCGTAAATTTGCCAAAAATTTTGCAAAAGATCCACAATTGCAGGATTTCCTGCAGGAACTGCCACATCAATATTATGAAGAGAACAATCTGCATATGCTGCTCATTACGCAGATAAAGGATTATGAGACATGCTTACGGGAAGTGAATCGTTTCCTGCCATATATAGATAACTGGGCAACTTGCGATTTCTCAGAACCTGCATGTTTTGCAAAGCACAAAGCTGAACTTCTGCCACAGATCAGACAGTGGATTGCATCAGAACACACTTATACAGTACGTTATGGAATAGGTATGTTGATGAGACTGTATCTGGATGAAGATTTTGAACCGCAATATCTGGAATGGGCAGCAGCGGTACAATCAGAGGAATACTATGTCAATATGATGATTGCCTGGTATCTTGCAACGGCGCTGGCGAAGCAGTGGGAGGCAGCGATTCCCTATCTGGAGAAGAGGGTGCTGTCAGACTGGGTACATCGAAAGACCATTCAGAAGGCAGTAGAGAGCTATCGGATTACACCGGAACAGAAGGTATATTTGAAGAGTTTGAGAGGACTACAATTATGAAACGATTTCAAAAGCAATTTCTGGCATTATGTATCAGTGTCAGCCTTTGCTCAACAGCATTAGCAGGGTGTGGAAACAGCAGTGAAGAAGCTGTAGCACAGACGGAGGCAACGACAGAAGCTCAGGAAGCAACAGAAACAACACAGGAGGAGACAACGCAGGAAGCAGAAGAAGCAACTACCGTTACAGATGCAACAGATATCTATGTAGAACCTGTTGAGGGAATCTCAGATGATTTTATCCGTGGTATGGATGCTTCTGCTGTATTGGTACTTGAGAACAGCGGTGTAAAATATTATAACTTTGATGGTGAGGAACAGGATGTATTCATGACTTTATCAGAAGCAGGTGTGAATTACATTCGTCTGAGAGTGTGGAATGATCCGTATGATGAGAACGGCAATGGCTATGGCGGAGGCAATAATGATCTGCCAACAGCAATCGAACTGGGCAGGCGTGCAACAGAATATGGCATGAAAGTATGCATTGACTTCCACTATTCTGATTTCTGGGCTGACCCTAAGAGACAGCATGCACCTAAGGCATGGGAAGGCATGGAAATTGACGAGAAGTGTGATGCTTTGTATGATTACACCAAAGACAGTCTGACACAGCTTCTTGAGGAAGGTGTAGATGTTGAGATGGTACAGGTTGGTAATGAAATCAACAATGGCATGGCTGGTGAATATTATCTGCCCAACGTAACACAGCTTCTGAAGTCCGGAACTAAGGCTGTCCGTGAAATTGCGGATACTTACAATAAAGACATACAGGTAGTAATTCATTATACCAATATTGAAAGCAATGGGGAAATCGACAGTCTGGCATCTAATTTACAGAACAATGATGTAGATTATGATATCATGGGATTATCCTATTATCCTTTCTGGGATGGCAGCTTCGATAACATGCAGAGAATTTCAAAGTATATTCAGAAGACTTATAATAAGAAGGTTATGATTGCAGAAACTTCCTATTGTTATACCTCTGAAGACGGAGACGGTTCAGGTAACAGTCTGGTAGGTACAGATGATATTGTAAAAGGCTATCCGGCAACCGTACAGAGTCAGGCAACTATGGTGCGTGATGTATGTGCAGCAGCCAATGAAGCCGGGCTGGAGGGTGTATTCTATTGGGAAGGTACATGGATTCCGGTAGGACCTGCAACAGCTGATAATTCCCCTATTTGGGAAAAATACGGTAGCGGCTGGGGAAGCAGCTATGCTTCTGATTATGATCCTGATGACGCTGGTTTATATTATGGTGGATGTTCTTGGGATAACCAGGCAATGTTTGATTTTACAGGTCATCCATTACCATCCTTGAATGTATTCAAGTATTTAAAAGATGGACATGATGTGCCATTGGCAGTTGATTATGTACCTGACGTATCTGTAACCTGCAACGCAGGCAGTGCAATTGAACTTCCAGAGCAGGTAGATGTGATTTACAACAATCATGCAGCTAACACACAGGCAGATGTAACCTGGGACGAGGCACAGATTGCAGCAATTTACCCTAATGTGGATGGTGAATATGATATCAAAGGTTCTGTAGATGGTGGATATTCTGTAACCTGCCATGTCAAAGTAGTGTTAAAGAACCTGGTACAGAATCCAAGCTTTGAAGATGCAGATACTTCCATGTGGAAAGTTACATATGAAGGAGACAGCAATCCTACAGACTACCAGAACAAGACAGACGATGCCCATACAGGTGATATTGCATTCCACTTTTGGTCAGGAGATTCTGATATGGATTTCTCTATTAAACAGGAATTCACAGATCTGGAAGCAGGAACATACAGACTGTCAGCTTTTGCACAGGGCGGTGATATGTCAGCAGATGCCCAGATGGAGCTGTATGCAGTTACCGGCGATGGAGAGCAGACACAGTCCTTTATGGTAACAACTTATAATGACTGGAAGAATCCAACCATCCCTGAGATTCAGGTTACGGATGGTACACTGACAATAGGCATCCGTATGAAATGTAATGTCAACAGTTGGGGTACTGTGGATGACTTCGTATTAAATAAAATATCTGATTAATTAGATGCAGACAGGCAAAAGGCAGCGCATGCAGCTGCCTTTTTATGTGTCGTAATGCAAATTTCTACTGGCGTCAAGTTGCTTATAAGTATATACTTTGAATAGTTATCTTATATTAGAAAGGGGCAATAAGCATATGAATACACTAAAAGAGCAATATATAGCAGAAGGAGCCATTGTCAAGGGTAATGTGAAGCTGGGAAAAGATGCGAGTGTGTGGTATCATGCTACTATCCGTGGAGATTCCAACTCTATTACCATTGGAGATGAGACAAATATTCAGGATAATGTAGTTGTACACACGGAGAATACGCACCCGGTCACAATCGGCAATGGAGTGACCATAGGTCACAGTGCAGTAGTTCATGGCTGTATGATAGGGGATAACTCTTTAATTGGAATGGGAGCCATTGTTTTAAATGGCGCAGTTATTGGAAAAGACTGCATAATCGGTGCAGGTGCCTTAGTGACACAGAATACCCATATACCAGATGGAAGCCTGGCTTTTGGCAACCCGGCAAAAGTCATCCGCCAGGTCACAGAAGAAGAAAAGGCAGCAAACAGAGCCAATGCCTTGAAGTATGTGAATGAGGCGAAGGAAGAGTTGGCAAACAGCATCAATGTGTAATAGAGCGGTATCATATATAAAGGAAAAGGGGCGGAATAACCGTCCCTTTTTAATAGCATATGATATTTATTTCGTTAAATCAGCAACAACCTGATTGATGACCTTACCATCAGCCTTGCCTTTTAACTCGCCCATAACGGCTTTCATAATCTGTCCCTTATTCTTAGTAGCAAGGACATCAGCAAATTTCTCCTGCAGAATAGCAGCGACTTCTTCAGCAGATAACATTTTAGGAGCAAATTCGCTCATAATTTCGTAGCGTTTCTTATATTCCTCCAGAAGCTCTGTTCTGTCAGCCGGACAGGTATCAATCTGCTCTTTTACAGATTTAATCTCCTTTAAGATAGCTTCATTAGCCATCTCGTCAGGAATATCCTCACGACAGCCTGCATCAATGCCCTTTTTCTTAACGGCAGATACTAAAGCTGCGATAGCATCCTTTCTGAATTTATCCTTTGCTTTCATAGCCGCAATCATAGCGTCCTGTAATTCTTTTAATTTCATGTTAATCACCATGCCTTTCAGTAATTTTCAATCGGTTTTATTATACTCCAGACAGCGTCCTCTGAAAAGGGCAAAATTGTTGATTATAAAATGCTATTTTGCTACAATATATATTGATGTGTTGGGGACAAAATTGCGAAGATAGTAGAGTAAAACGAGTGGTATAGACAATAGTTTATGATGTTTTTAATGATATGGAGTTTTGATGAACGACATTCGATGTGAACTGAAAGAGGTATCAGACATGGGTATAATGACAGTATATCATGGTGGCTATCAGCCAGTGGAACATCCTGAAATACGAACAGGAAAGAATACGAAAGATTTCGGAACAGGATTTTATTGCACAATAATTAAGGAACAGGCGCAGAGATGGGCGAAACGATATAGTACCAAAATAGTTTCAATTTATGAAGTAAGATTACATGATGATTTGAATATAAAAGAATTTAAAGAAATGACAGAAGAATGGCTTGATTTTATCATTGCCTGTCGTAGTGGACAACAGCATGATTATGATATTGTAATTGGAGCAATGGCAGATGATCAAATTTATAATTTTGTTACTGATTATATGGATGGCGTTATTACCAGAGAGCAATTCTGGGCATTGGCTCGATTCAAATATCCAACACATCAGATTGTATTTTGTACAGATGAGGCACTGGAATGTCTGCAATATCGTGGTTATGAGGAGGTATTGTGATGGTAGGTGAAGGACGTGAGCCTAAGAAAGACAATGATCTTTTTTATACGTGCAGTTTGATTGATTATATTGCCAGAAGGACAAAAAATGTCAGGGCAGATGTAGTAAATCAGTTAGGAAAAGAACGTTTAGAGAGAATATATGATCTGGCGGATGTGTATCATTGTGACAATATAGAACGTGTATGTGATGATTTTGTAGAAGAGGCACATATAAAAAAAGGAACCTTCGACAATGTAGGAGATTGTAAATATTCGATTCCAACATATTGGGATATTGGTAAAGTGTATAAAAGACTGATTAAACAGGTTTCAGATGAAGAAAATATAGCAGTAATAGATGCATTGATAAAAGTCTATAATTCTTTTATCAGCCCTAAAATAGATGATTATAACAGTAGTGTGTATTATGAAAATCCATCATATATATTTGAAAGCTTTCGAGAAGGAGAATTACTTTAAAAATATAAGAAAATACTGTTGGAGCAGGATGTTTAATTTTTATAGTATAATAGTAATATAGGAGGTATACCGACATGGCAGAACGTAAATTAGTAGCATTAACCTTTGATGATGGTCCGACACTTGGTATTACAGACAAGGTATTGGATGTATTGGAGGAAAACAACGTAGTAGCGAGCTTTTTCCTGATTGGTCAGAATATCACGGAGCAGACCGAGTATCTGGTGAAGCGTGCCTATAATATGGGCTGCACGATAGAGAACCATTCCAAGACACATCCATCCATGATAGATCTGACAAAACAGGAGATCCTGGATGAAGTGAATTACACAACAGAGCGCATAGAACAGGTAATTGGTGAGAAGCCGCAATTTTTCCGACCACCCTACATAAATTATAATCAGACAATGTATGATCTCATCGATCTGTATTTTATCAGTGGATATGGCTGTGAGGACTGGGAGCCGTCCGTGTCTGCACAGGAACGCGTGGACAGAGTACTTCAGGCTGCCAAGCCGGGATTTATGATCCTTATGCATGACATGGTAGATAACCTGCAGACCGTGGAAGCGATTAAGATATTGATTCCCGAATTAAAGAAACAGGGATATGAATTTGTCACCATCAGAGATATCTTTAAGAAGAGTGGAACTAAGCCGCAAAAGAACGTAATTTACATGGGAATAGACGATGTAAGGCGCAATTATGAGTAGTTGCAACCGCCAGTTGACAGATTGACAGGCATATTTGGTGGTCTGCAACTGTTCCAAAAGGTATGAACAGATGGGATAAAAGGCAAGGTTGTTTTATGCAGCCTTGCCTTTTCCATATATTAGGAAACTGTGATAAGTTCGTACTCGCGGGTTCCAAAACCGAGGTCTGCGGCAGCCTCGATGGTGTGTACACCATTTCTGGATTCAATACGTTCAATTAAGTGGTCTCTGCCCGGATCATCGCTGGTATATACCAGATCCAGACAAGCCTGGTCGATTGCGACAGGGTCAGTAGAGATTAAGATACCTATATCCTGCATGCAGGGATCTTCTGCTACTGCACAACAGTCGCAGTCTACGGACATATTTTTCATGACATTGATATAAATGGCATTTCCCTTGAAATATTCCACAATGGAGGATGCAGCATCAGCCATGGATTCCAGGAAAGAATCATGATCTGCTGTCCAGATCTTCTCAGGTTCACCGGCACCGTGAATATATGCCTTGCCGGCAGAGGATGCAATACCGATAGAAAGCTGCTTGAGTGCTCCGCCGTAACCACCCATAGGATGTCCTTTAAAATGGGAGAGAACCAGAAGAGAATCATAATCTGCCAGGTCCTTTCCTACGAAGTTCTTATGAATGACTTTACCATTAGGAATGGCAAGTTCCATATCAGGACCTTCTGCATCCAACAGATCTACTTCAAAATATTTGCTCCAGCCATGTTCGTGCATGGTTTTCATATGCTTGGCGGTGGTATTACGCGCACCGTCATAGGCTGTGTTGCATTCTACAACAGTTCCACCTACATAATCAATAACCGGTTTCCAGAATTCTGGTTTCAGGAAGTTCTGATTGCCGACTTCACCGGAGTGGAGCTTGATCGCAACCTTACCGTCTAATTTTTTACCTGATAACTGATACATTTCCAATACTTTCTCAGGACTGATTTCCTTTGAAAAATATACCTTTGCTTTTTCGCTCATATACAAGGTTTACCCCCTTTATCTGATTCTTAATCTGATTCTATTTTATATAGAAAGAAAAGGAATTTCAATAAATATTTTAGTTTATAGATTTTTAATAAAAATTATTAGCACTCCCTATTGACGAGTGCTAATAATAGGTATATAACATAGTCAGAACAAAGGAAAAGGAAACCTGAGTTCCAGAAACAATAAACAAAGACGACATCCGAGGTATTAGATAGAAGAAAGGAAGATGACTTATGTTGATGCCTAGTATTTTTAGAACTAATAGTTTGATTGATGATTTGTTTGATGATGATTGGTTCGATGACAAAGAGTTCAAGAACGTGGAGAAGAAACTCTATGGCCACAGAGCTAAGAATGTAATGAACACAGATGTGAAAGAAACAGAGGATGGATATGAACTGGAGATGGATCTTCCGGGATTCAAGAAAGAAGAAGTATCTGTTGAACTGAATAATGGATATATCACTATCAGAGCTGCCAAGGGACTTGACGAGGATGAGAAAGAGAAGAAGACCGGCAAGTATATCCGCAGGGAGCGTTACAGCGGTGCCTGCGAGAGAAGCTTTTATGTAGGCGAAGAGGTTACACAGCAGGATATCAAGGCAAGCTTCAGTCATGGTATCTTAAAGCTTGACATTCCTAAGAAGGAAGCCAAGAAGATAGAACAGAATAACTTCATATCCATTGAATAATAAGCTTGAATAAGCAATTGATAGCCACCCGGTTGTATAGCCGGGTGGTTCTATATAGGAGAAAGGGTGGCGATTACGATGGCAAAGGAAATCGCATTTGATATAGATGCAAGAAAGAAAATGGAATCTGGTGTGAACCAGCTGGCTGACACAGTGAAGGTAACGTTAGGACCAAAAGGCAGAAATGTTGTATTGGATAAGGGATTTGGCGCCCCGCTGATCACCAATGATGGTGTGACGATAGCCAAGGAGATCGAGTTGGAAGACAGATTCGAGAATATGGGTGCACAGCTGGTAAGAGAAGTTGCAACCAAGACAAATGATGCAGCAGGTGATGGTACAACGACTGCAACTGTTCTGGCACAGGCTATGATTAACGAAGGTATGAAGAATATCGCAGCAGGCGCAAATGCCATTGTCCTGAGAAAAGGCATGAAGAAAGCAGTAGAGACAGCACAGAAGGCTATTAAGGAAATGAGCAAGCCAGTCAGTGGCAAGAAGGATATTACCAGAGTCGCTGCCATTTCTGCAGAAAGTGATGAAGTCGGTGAAATGGTCGCTGATGCTATGGAGAAGGTCGGCAAGAACGGCGTCATTACCATAGAAGAAGCCAAGACAATGCAGACTTCTGTTGATGTGGTAGAAGGTATGCAGTTTGATAAAGGCTATCTGTCAGCATACATGTGTAATGATAAGGATAAGATGGTTGCCAACATGGATGAGCCATATATCCTGATTACAGATAAGAAGATATCCAATATTCAGGACATACTGCCGATTCTGGAGCAGATATCCAAGGCAGGTAAGGAACTGTTAATCATTGCAGAGGATGTAACCGGTGAAGCACTTACAACGCTGATTGTAAACAGTCTGCGTGGTACTTTGAAGGTAGTTGCAGTGAAAGCACCGGGCTATGGCGATAACAGGAAAGAAATGTTAAAGGATATCGCATTCCTGACAGGCGGTCAGGCAGTCTTTGAAGAACTTGGCATGCAGCTCAAGGATACTTCTATGGAAATGTTAGGCAGGGCAAAATCTGTAAAAGTCACCAAGGACAGCACAACAATCGTTGATGGCGAGGGCAAGTCTGAGGACATCCAGGAGAGAATTACTTCTATTAAGGCACAGGCAGAGAAAGCAACCTCTGAATATGATAAGAAGAAATATCTTGACAGAATAGCCAAGATGAGCGGCGGCGTTGGCGTTATCAGGATTGGTGCAGCTACAGAAACCGAGATGAAGGAATCCAAGTATCGTGTCGAGGATGCCTTGAATGCGACTAAGGCAGCTGTAGAAGAGGGTATTATAGCAGGTGGCGGTTCTGCTTATATCCATGCACAGAAAGCAGTTCTTGCAGAAGCAGCCAAGCTCGAAGGCGATGAGAAGACAGGTGCTTTGATCGTTGCAAGGGCATTGGAAGCACCACTTAGAACTATCGTTGAGAATGCGGGGCTGGAAGGAGCTATTGTAGTCAATAAAGTCAAGGAATCCGCAGATGGTATTGGATTTGATGCTGTCAGCGAAGAGTATGTAGATATGATGGCAAATGGCATCATTGATCCTGTGAAAGTGACAGACAGTGCGCTGGTCAATGCGGAGAGCATCGCCTCTACGTTACTGACAACAGAGGCTGCTGTAGGTAATATCCCGGAGAAAAAGCCGGCAATGCCTGCATCCCCTGAAATGGGCTATTAATTTAGTAATATATGAAATAGAGAAAAGGCGAATTATTTTTACTGAATAGTTATGATAAAAGAGAGATTCTGTTGTAAAAACAACGGATTCTCTTTTTTTACTGTGATATATTAGATTAGACTAACAAGTAATAGAAGAGTACAACTTGAATAAGTTACACCTATTACAACAAGGAGAGTATAAATATGCAGACAGTGGGAATTGATTGTGGTACTTCGGCATTGAAGCTGGTGGTCATGGAAGAAGAAGGAGTCCAATACTGAAAATATGTGAAACATCATGGAGATTATGTGCAGGCATTGCTTGAAAAGTTAAAAGAGTTAGAAAGAGAACATCCACAGGCTATGCAGTCTCCGATGATGTTGACCGGCAGTCATGCAGCAGAGCTTGCAGGATCGAAGTGCCTTTTGCCCGGAGGTGAAGGCGATGTTTACTGTCGCTGATGATAAATTCCCGGGATATGCAGGGGCAAATGGCAGATACCGGTATGCAAAGGTACGATTGCAGCAGCATGTAAGCGCCGTTCTAACAGTAGCTCCCCGTTATGAAAATACAGCCTTTGTACAGGAACTTGCAGGAATAGACACTGATTTGCCACTGTATCATCTGGCAGTGGATGCAGATGAGGATGATAACCTGATGAATGCATTGGAATCCTTCTTATTTTATCTGCATTAATACTATCAAAATATTTACAGAGCACTAATGACATGCTACAATGATACACGTTACAGGATTCGACACATATATTATAAATAAAAGAAAAATGAGGGTATGATATGTGCTGTAATCGTTGTTCAGGTATGGAGGATAGAGAGTCCTCGCCGATGATTATGGATGTAAACAGGGCTGCAAAAGAAAACTGCAATTTCCGCAAGAGTGTCTGGACTGGTAAATGTATGCAGATGACATTAATGAGCATCCCGCCGCGAGGAGAGATCGGGCTGGAAGTACATGAGAAGACAGATCAGATGATACGTGTGGAGCAGGGCAGAGGTATTGCCATGATGGGCAATTGTCAGTGCAGACCTAACATGGAACTTGAGATATTTGAGGGAGATGTTGTATTTGTACCGGCTGGCACCTGGCATAATATCAGAAATATCGGCAGAGAACCACTGAAATTATCTTCTACCTATGCACCGCCTCATCATCCCAAGAGAACAGTGCATAAGACCAGAGAGGATGCTGACAGAGCGGGACACAGAAAATAAAACGATAAATAACAGAAAGGTACGGTCTTAGGTATGAACAAAGGAAAAGGTTTTATTGAAGAGTTTAAGAAATTTATCATGCGTGGCAATGTCATGGATATGGCAGTCGGTGTAATCGTAGGTGGTGCTTTTACTTCCATTGTTACATCACTCAATCAGGATATTCTGACTCCTGTCCTTGGAATCTTTGGCGGTACGGATTTCTCTAACTTAAAGGTTACACTGGGAAGCGGAGAGAATGCTCCTGTTCTGTGTTATGGCAATTTCATAACGGCTGTTATCAATTTCCTGATCACAGCGTTTGTGATTTTTGTTCTGGTAAAAGCCATTAATAAAATCGGAGATAAGCTGATCAGGAAAGAGGAAGAAGCACCGCCAGAACCTACGACCAAAATATGTCCATATTGTAGAAGTGAGATTGCAAAGGAAGCAACCCGTTGCCCTCACTGTACTTCCAATCTGGAATAGGGCAAAAGACTGTAGAAAGAGAACTCTACAGTCTTTTTTGTGTCATAAAATGTCAAAAATGCATAAATACATAGCGGTTTTAAACACTTATAATATTCAAATTGACGTAAAACGACTACTGTGATATGATATAAACTATGCGATATGCTACATGGGGATAAAGGAGAGAGTATGGATTTTCAAAATATATTCAGCATGGTTCCATATAAGCGTAATTCATATAAAGTAAAGGTATTTCGCTATGTATTTTTTCTGATTGTCATTCTGTTTGTGGCATTCGGAGCTTATACCTATTATGACTATCAGAAGGAATGCCAGAGTAATGCAGGGAGAGAAGCGCAGACCAAAGCTGCAAGGATTGTATCACAGAATGATGAACGACTGGAGAATCTGAGGCAATATTATATTACGATGTCTTCCAACGATTCAATAAAATGGATGCTTGAAAATAACATACGTTATTCTGATTACAGTAACTACAAAAAAGCCTACGAGGATATGGGCTCGGAAGGAATTTTCAGTGATTACGTGGGTAGCTTCACCTTTGTTAATTTCAGAACAGGGTGGGTGCTGAGTAATAAAGGACTTTTCCCATTGTATGATACATATAACCAGGATACGGTAATGTCCATATATGAGGATAAGACAGCGATAGCAGAGAAAAATTACTGGAAATATGATGAGCAGGGAGTAGTTCTGGATAGTAATATTGACAGGAAGTACCGATTGACGGTAGAGACGAATGGGCTGAACTTTATTATGCGGCTTCCTGCAACTTCCTATAATACATATGCAGTATTCATAGCCAATATCAATACAGATACATGGAAGAAATGGATTGATCAATGGCTGGAAGGCTATGAAAAAGTCGTAGTGTTGGACAAAGATGGAACGCTCATTTATGCTACGGACACATCACTGGAGGATATTTGTCAGGAGCTGTACATAAAAGAACAGACCGATGGACAGGTGAGAACGGATCATACGGTATATATGGTCGGTAAGGCAAAATCCAGCATTCTTGGCTGGAATTACTATGTATTTCGTGATGTGAAGGGCGGGCAGGCTGGAATGCGTCTGCCGATAGCAATATTTGGGTTGTTGTTCATACTGATTATTGTCAGTCTGATACTTGTCAGTCATTTAATCTATCATCCAATAGATACGCTTCTGAAGGATGTTACGGAGACAGAAGCGCAGAACAGTTATCAGGGGAATGAATTAGAGTATCTGGCGGGCAGCTATCATAATCTTAAAAAAGACAAACAGACATTGGAAGGGCTATTAAGTCAGCAGCAGGATAAACTGGAAGAACTGTTTGAATTAAGGCTGATTCATGGGGAAGTAGACGAAGAAGAATGGGGTGAATATCTGGAGGGATTCAGACTCCGTAGCTGGAAGTATTTTGCTACGGCAGTTGTTATTTTGAATCTGGGAGATGAAGAAATCCAGAGTATGGTGAATGAAGACGCCATATGTCTGAAATTACTTTCTGAAATGCCCGATTCCCTGAAAGAAAAGGCATGGATGCCTCCTATTTATAATGCCAGTGCTATTTTTGCAATCTTTGCGGAAGAAGATGAGGATATCCTTTTGGAGAAGATTCAGACCTTTTACACAGAAATGCAGGAATATGCTTCCAACATCTGTGATTATAATATCCTGATGGGAGTAAGTGCTACCCATACCAATTATCATCATATCCGTGCTGCATACAGAGAGAGTATTAATGCGTTGACCTTTAAGACCAGCATCGGTACAGAAGGGGATGTGGCGAAAGAAGACAAGAAGCAGGAGTGTCATTTCTATCTTGCCAGCACTACGGTATTGGCAAAAGAGTACAATCATCAGTTTGAAGAAGATATTCAGGCAGCAGTAAAAGCCGTAGATAAGAAGCTGTGTTATCAGGTCACAGATGCTTTTTGCCATTATCTGAATCAGGCGCAGGGGCATGAAGCAGAACTGCCGTTATATCTGCTTCGGTATGTGAATTCCATTCTGATTACAGCGGTAGATGCAGGCATTCACCTGCATGAGATATATCCGGATGGATTGAAGAAGACATATCGTGAATTGTTGGAGGTTGTGGAGCCGGACAGAGAGCGCAGGTATATCAAATGTAAATTCATAGATCCTGTCATCAGAGTTCGTATGGAGTATCTGGAGAGCCATTCCAACTCCATGCTTCAGGAGATTGAAGATCTGATTGAAGAGAAGAAGGGGAATCTGTCACTGACAGAATGCGCGGATATCCTTGGTGTGCACCAGACATATATCTGGAAAGTGCTGAAGATGGAAAGAGACAGATCATTTAGTGATTATGTGGAAGAGTATAAGCTAAAAGAAGCGAAACGCCTGTTACTGGAATCTGATATGACTGTAGCAGAGATTGCAGAGCAGCTTAATTATACCAATGCGCAGAATTTTATACGATTCTTCAGTAAAAGTACCGGAGTAACGCCCGGCAAGTTCAGAAAGTTGTACTAATTGTCCTAATAGGGGCATAAAAGGGAATAATCATTTTCTTAATTGCGTTGAAAAAGCAGTATAAAAAATGATTATTTCCTTTTCTTTTTGCACAAAACAGCATTATGTAACTGTGCAATATGTATAAAAATACGTCCGTATAACCACTAAAAAAGAAAATGATTATAGACGTTATCACATTCAAAGTATAATATTGCACTATAACTTAGGGCAAACGGAAACGAAAGTAAGCAAAATAACGAAACGAACCCTGAGAATAGAAAATTGAAGAAAGGTGGTCATTCATGCCGGGTAAAAAAAAGAAAAGTAATGTAGTAACGCTTTCTGATGGAACCACGATTACATTACGACAAACAAGTACATGGCAATATATGAAGCATCACAAATGGCTTTACATTATGCTTCTGCCTGGGTTACTGTATTTCATTCTATTTAAGTATGTTCCGATGGGGGGACTGGTAATCGCATTTAAGGAGTATAGTCCTTTCAGAGGAATCTGGGGAAGTCCATGGGTAGGTTTCAGTCAGTTTAAGAAATTCTTCGATACACCGGATTTCTGGAGACTGCTTCGCAACACGTTGGGAATCAGCTTATTACAGTTGATAATTTATTTCCCTGCACCTATTATTCTATCTTTATTCTTAAATGAAGTCAGACACAACGGTTATAAGAGAGTGGTACAGACTCTTGTATATGTACCTCATTTTGTATCCTGGGTTATTGTAGCCAGTCTGACATATCAGTTATTTAATGTATCTGATGGCGTCATCAACATGATCATTAAGAATCTGACAGGAGGAACTATTGATATATTATCAAAGGGTTCTACATTCTGGGGATTGATTGTAGGACAGGATATCTGGAGAGAAACCGGATATGGAACCATTATCTTCCTTGCTGCATTAGCCGGTGTAGATCAGGAGATGTATGAGGCTGCCAGAGTAGATGGAGCAGGACGATGGAGACTGATGTGGCATATTACACTTCCTGCGATTAAGGGTACCATTATCATGATGTTGATTCTGCGAGTAGGTGGATTGCTGAATACAGGCTATGAGCAGATTTTCCTGATGAGAAATGATCTGAATATGGAGTATGCGGATGTATTTGATACGTACATATATACAAGAGGTATTGTAAATGGACAATATTCCTTCTCATCAGCAGCAGGTATGTTCAAATCAGTCGTTGGCATGATCCTGGTACTTGGCTCTAACAAGATTTCCAAGATGTGCGGCGAAGCTGGAATTTATTAAGGAGGGGCATATGGCTGGAGTATTGAAGAAACAGGGCAGCAAGATCAAGAAGAGCCCTGGAGACAGAATTGTAGATGTCATTATATATGTGGGGCTTGCCCTGGTGGCATTGTCAACGGTATTGCCTTTCTTATATGTAGTGGCAGGTTCCTTTGCAACAGATAAGGAACTGACGGAGAAAGCATTTTTTATCATTCCTGAGGTATGGTCTTTGAATGCATATAAGTATGCAATCAAGACAGCCAATATTTTAAGAGGTTTGAAGAATTCTGTAATATTGACAGCATTGGGAACGACAATGTGTATGGTGTTTTCACTTACATTTGCGTACCCTCTGTCCAAGAAGCATTTCAGAGGACGTAACCTGATATTGAATCTTGTTATTGTGACCATGCTCTTTGGCGGTGGCATGATACCTTCCTATCTGGTGTATTGTGCATACGGTCTGTATGACAGCTACTGGGCATTGATTCTTCCGGCATTGATCAGTCCGTTCAATATGATCATTATTAAGAATTTCTTTCAGGATTTACCACAGGAACTGGAAGATGCAGCTTATATTGATGGATGCAGTGATATAGGAACTTTCGTAAAGATAGTGCTTCCACTGTCCAAACCGGTTATTGCTTCCATTTCACTATTCTATGGTGTTGGATTCTGGAATGATTATTTTTCATCCATGATTTATTTAAAATCAGCAGAGAAGTTTCCAATACAGATTCAGTTGAGATCTATCATCCTTTTGACTTCACAGATTTCAGAGGTTGTTATGGATTATTACGATATGAACGGAGCACCGCCTGATAAGGCAGTCAAAATGGCATGTACTGTAATTGCTACCGTACCTATTCTGTGCATTTATCCTTTTGTACAGAAATATTTCACCAAGGGCGTTATGGTTGGCGCTGTAAAGGGTTAACTTAAAATTATATAATTATATAAGGAGGATCTTATGAAGAGAAAGAAATTATTACAGAAAGTATTATCCGCAGCATTAGCAGCAAGCATGGTAATGAGTCTGACAGCATGTGGAGGAAGCAGTAATTCTACTGGAAGCAATGCTTCTGGCAGTGATTCTACACAGACAACTGCTGCATCAACAGAGAAGGCAGATGCAACAGCAGCTACAGAGACTAAAGAAGAGACAAAAGAGAGACAGACCGTTACTTTTATGACAATTGATTTTAATGCAGGTACTTCCAATACAGGAGACTATGCAGAAGAAATCAAGCAGAAGGTAGAAGACGCTACGGGCGTTAATTTGGAGATCGAATGGGTACTTTCTGATGTAACAGATGAGAAGATCACACTGGCAATGGCAAATCCGTCCACTATGCCTATGATCATCACACACAGCGGTTCTCTGACCGGTAATATTGTAAGTGCAGCCAAGGCAGGTGCTTTCGTAGACCTGAATGATTATATCTGGGATTCTGAGAAATATCCAAATCTTTCCCAGATGAATAAATCTGTAGCAGAAACACTTTCCGTAGATGGTGCATTGATTGCTATTCCACGTACAAGAGATATTGGACGTTACGGCCTCTCCTATCGTCAGGACTGGGCAGATGCAGTAGGTATCACAGAGGAACCTAAGACAATTGATGATGTATATGATATGTTATACAAATTCACCTATGACGATCCTGATGGAAATGGTAAGAACGATACATATGGTATGGAAATGACATCTTATACAGGACCATTTGATATTATTCAGACATGGTTCGGTGTAGGAAACGGATGGGCAGAAGTAGATGGTAAGTTAATCCCTGTTCATATGCAGCCTGAGTATAAGGAAGCTCTGGACTGGATCAAGAAGGTATATGATGATGGTCTGATGCCTAAGGACTGGGCAGTACGTACAACAGATACCTGGTCAAATGGATGTAAGACAGGAGAAAGTGGTGTTTACATCGACGTAATGGACGGCGGAAGACGTATCTGGGATTACTTCGTAGCAGAAGAGACAAAGACTCCTTCCGTAGTAAATCCTGACGAGACAGCTTCCATGAATCTTCTGGGTGCTGTAAATGGCAAGACACTTGCAACCTCCGGCTACAACGGATACTTTACAATCAGTGCATCTACCTGCGATACACCTGAGAAGATCGAAGCTGCTTTGACACTGCTGGATAAGCTTAATGACAATGACACAAGACTTCTTGTTGAGTACGGTCTGGAAGGTATTAACTGGGAAAAGGATGCAGATGGCAACCTGGTAGACCTGGATGTGGAGAATGCAACTCTTGCAGCTAACTATATGGGACTGAATCAGATGCTTGCTTACATCCCAAGATATGATCTGAATCCTTCTCCTGCAAAAAATGAGCGTACACAGGCGCAGGCAGATGTTTATGTAGAAAATGAAAAATATGCAGTATTCAATCCTGCGTCTTCCTATCTTGCAAACTCTGCTACCTATGCAGATATCGGTAAGACTCTTGATGAAATCATCACACAGGCAAGAACACAGTATGTATGCGGTGAAATTGATGAAGCCGGACTTCAGACAGCATGGGATAACTGGCTCAATCAGGGTGGACAGACAATCATAGATGAAGTAAATGCACAATATGAAGCAAACAAATAAACATCCGTAGGGATACGGATAAGGCACCGGTATCCAATAGGATGCCGGTGTTTTTATAGGAGAGATAAGACAATGTATCTGAATCTGGAAGGAGACTGGACGGTTACACTTACAACCAAAGAAGGAACGCAAAAGGGAAAGGTTTCACTGCCGGGGATTATCCAGGCACAGGGGTATGGAGAGAAGATTACTAAGCAGACACCATGGGTAAGCAGTCTCCATGATGCAGAATGGTGGGAGAGGGAGGAATACAGGTATGCACAGGAAGATGGATGCAGAATCCCTTTTCTGTCACAGCCACCCAGGCATTTTCTGGGAAAAGTCCTTTATGAAAGAGAGATAGAGATTAAGGAAGAAGATAGTGATACATGGTATCTATATATAGAAGTAACGCATTGGAGAACGAAGGTATCTGTTGATGGGATGCAGACTGGAGAAGATTGTTCGGTGTGTACTGCACACAGACTGGATTGTGGCAGATTGACCAGAGGAATACATACCATTCAGGTAGAAGTGGATAATTCCATGCAATATCCATATAGACCGGATGGACATGGTGTATCGGATGCCCTGGGGGCGACCTGGAATGGCATGGCAGGAGAAATCGCACTTTTTACACAGGATGTCTGGGAGAAGAGAATAAGGGACAGGAAGCAGTATGCAAAGGAACATATAAGACGAATTAGAATAGAAAATGGTAGATTTATAGTAGATGGCAGAAAGGAGTATTTCAGAGGAACACATTTTGGCGGTGAATATCCATTAACGGGATATCCTGTAACGGATAAAGCCTGGTGGAGGGATAAGTTTGCAATCATGAAGAAATGGGGACTTAATTTCATGAGATGCCATTCGTATTGTCCACCAGAGGCTGCCTTTGCAGCAGCCGATGAAATGGGAATCTATCTACAGCCTGAATGTGGGATGTGGAATCATTTTGAAGAGAATATTCCTATGCTGGATGTATTGAAAGAGGAAACGAGAAGGATTCTGGAACAGTTCGGGCATCATCCATCCTTTGTCCTGTTCTCACCGACCAATGAACCCTCCGGTAACTGGTATGGTGTTCTTCGCAAATGGGTGGAAGAGACAAGAGAATATGACAGATATCTCGGATATGAGAACAGACGTGTCTATACGGCACAATCAGGGTGGTTTTATGATACCGCACCTTCACAGGTAGAAGGTACTGATTATCTGTACTTTCACCGATCAGCGTATGGACCTTACCTGGGTGGGAGTATCAGAGGACCGGTGGGATGGAGAGGCGGCAATTACACCCCCTCACTTGAACAGGCAGATAAGCCTGTGATTTGTCATGAATTAGGGCAGTGGTGTGCATATCCGGACTTTCATATAATTGACAGCTTCAGTGGATATCTGATTCCGGGCAATTATCAGGTATTTCGTGCACATTGCAAAGCGCAGGGACTGTTGGGGCTGAACAGGGAATTTGCATACGCTTCCGGCAGAAATCAGGTGAGATTATATAAGGAAGATATAGAAGCCAATCTCAGAACACAGCAGCTGGATGGATTCGAGCTTCTGGATATTCATGACTATCTGGGGCAGGGAACGGCGTGTGTAGGGGTATTGGATGCCTTTTGGCAGGAGAAGGGATATGTGGATGCATCTGAATTTAGACAGTTTTGTTCTGATGTTGTGATACTGGCAGCTTTCCCACGATATGTCTATACGGTGGAAGATACGATTCAGGCACCGGTCATGGTATGTAATTTCGGAGAAAAAGATATTGACACATGTGTCATAAAATGGAAGCTGTATGCCAGAGGAGGAGGAGAATGGAATCAGGTTGTCATGCAGGGCAGATTTCCTGAATGCAGTATAAATCAGGGAGAAAAGGCATTAATAGGAGACTTGGAACTGAATCAGAAAGTAATCAGTGAATATGCCAGCGAACATGGCAATCAGTGCTTCCTGCTTGAATTATATATCCATGATGTTACGTTCAATACATGGAAAATATATGTATATGGGAAGATGGAGGAAGAAGATTGCTTTGAGGAAAATAATTTTGAAGAAGTATGCTATACGCAGGAATGGCAGCAGGCGAAGTCTGTATTGGAACAGGGAGGAAGGGTTATTTATGCGCCGTTTCTGTCTGATTTAAGCTATGAGTGTCCTTCACTGTCTATGAGAAATGTGTTCTGGAATGGACAGATGGGGCCTGCGTGGGGCAGAGAATTGGGAATGATTGCAGATACTGAATGTAGGATATTTGATGATTTCCCGACAGATGTTGATGGAGGCTGGCAATGGGAAGATATTTTGCAGCATGCAAGGGGCTTCCACCTACAGAAGAGTCTGCATGCGCTGGCGCCGATTGTCAGAATTATAGATGATTGGAACAGGAATCTGCCATTGGCACTTATGCTGGAGGCAAAGGTAGGACAGGGCAGGCTGTTACTTGTTTCTGCCGATCTGAGTGGTGATTTCAAAGACAGACCGGCGGCATATTGTCTAAGACAGTCGCTGCTGCGGTATGCACACTCTACGTCTTTTGCACCGCAGATGGATATTCGGATAGAGGATGTAGAGGAAAGCCTTTTCCCTGTACTCAGGATGCAGACACTGGTGGGGGAAAATGCCAAAGACAACAGCCTGATTGTGGAGAATCCCCAGATATCCGCAGTCTATGAGGAAGAACAGTTCCCGATAGAAATAGAGATACCATTGTGTAAGACAATTGCTGCAGAGGGGATTTTGTATGTGCCGGATCAGCGGGAGAGGAAAAGGGCAGAATTTCCCAAAGATGTGGAAGTGTATATAAAGGCGAAGGCTGAAAATGAATGGAAGAGAGTATGCAAGTGTGAATTTCATAACAGCAGCCTGTCGCAGAGGATATATTTTGATAAGCAATATGAAATAACAGCAATTCGGCTGCTTGTTATCTCCTGCTGGGGAGCCGATACGTTGGAAGAATGGCAGGAATATAAAGAAGGATATAGAAAGGTCAGCCATTTGCGCAGACCAGTGGTGAGGCTTGCCGGGATTCATCTGTTATGTCAGGAAGAAGCTCCTCATAATAATGAGATATTCTGGCAGGGGCAGCATAAGAGTGCGACAAAGGAAATAGAGGCATAGGGAAGGAGAAGAGAGAATGGAACTTCATAATATCAGAAGTGAGGCAAAGGGACTTACAACATGGGGCTGCATGTGGAAGCAGGGGGAGTGTCCTACAGATACACAGCAGAGAGCCAGGAAATATTTTATATGTCAGAATGACAAAGGGGAAAAGGTATCCATTCAGTCAAGAATCACAGCATACTGGCAGGATGGTTCGGTGAAATGGTCTGCGCATACAGCAGATGCAGAAAGGCTTGGAAGCCACATTACAATGGAGCTGTCAGATACCAAACCGGACATGGGAATGCAGAATCCTGTTAAAATAAAAGAGGATGATAATGGCTTTTGCATCCATACGAAAAATATGATACTGCATATCGCAAAGAAGGGAAACAATTTAATTGACACGGCTGTCATAAATAATGCAACCAGACTGAGAAATGTCCATCCGGTTCTGCAATTGGAAGAGCCGATGAACTGGAACGAAGAGGAAGCACATATTGTCAAGTCATACACCGGTGTCATTGAGCAGGTTCAGGTAGAAGAGTGTGGAGAGCTTATGACAGTGATACGATATGAGGGATGTCATGTGAACAGAGAAGGGGTGAAGAAGATTCCCTTTATTATTCGCATGACAGTGGGAGCAGAGCTTGAAGATATCCACTTTGTACATACTTTTCTATATGATGGTGATGAGAACCGGGATTATTTAAAGGGAATCGGTATAGCATCAGAAGTAGCCATGCAGGGAGAACTGTATAACAGACATGTGAAATTTATGGGAGATCATGGCATTTTTCATGAAGAATTGGTTGCGCTTCGTTCCTGGCGACCAAGAGTCCCACAACATATCTATGAGGCGCAGAGTGCGGGGCAGGAGTTGAAGCTTACAGGAACAGAGAAGGACATTGCAGATCAGGTGCTGGCAGCTACACCATATTGGAGTGCATACCGCTTATGCCAGGACAGTGCAAGCCATTACAGCATCCAGAAGAAGATAGCGGATGATAACTGCTGCTATATTGACTGTCTGCATGGAATGAGGACACAGGGAGGTGCTGCCTTTGGCAGTGAAAATGGCAGCATAACCATGAGTATCCGGGATTTCTGGCAGAAATATTCAACAGGCTATGAATGGAAGAACCTGGATGAGGACTGGGCACAGGCAATTATGTGGTTCTGGAGTCCACAGGCGAAGGCAATGGATTTTCGACATTATGCCAATCGTGGGTACAATCAGGTGTGCTATGAAGGCTATGACTATAAAGGAGCAGATCCTGTAGGAATTGCATGTACCAATGAATGTACCATCAGACTAAGTGGGAAAATGATTCCTTCAGATCAGGATATTGAGGATTTCTGCCATTACGTGGATAAGCCGGCACTGTATGTAGGAACACCCCGGTTTTATCATGATATGAGAGCTTTCGGTTACTGGTCTTTGCCTTCTTATAACAGTGAGATGGAACAGTGGCTGGAAGAGCAGTTGAAGACGGCTGCGGATTTCTATTTGCAGGAGGTCGATCAAAGAGGCTGGTATGGAATGTTCAATTATGGAGATTTCATGCATACCTATGATGCGCAGAGACATCAGTGGCGCTATGATATGGGTGGTTATGCCTGGGACAATACAGAGCTTGTGCCGACTCTGTGGCTGTGGTTATACTTCATGAGAAGTGGAAGAGAGGATGTATTTACACTTGCGGAGAAGCTTTCCAGACATGCTTCTGAAATTGATGTGTATCATTTTGGCAAATACAAGGGATTAGGCTCAAGGCATAATGTGCGTCACTGGGGCTGTCCTTGCAAGGAAGCAAGAATTGCAATGGCGGCACATCACAGATTTCTCTATTATCTGACAGGGGATAGAAGACTGGAGGATATCTTTGATGAGCTAAAAGACAACGAACTGAGTTTCTTCAACAAAGATCCTTTGGGGGATTTCTATGACAAGCAGAATATGACCTATCCCAGTCATGCACGTAGTGGACCTGACTGGTCTTCTCTGTGCTCAAACTGGATGACCTGTTGGGAAAGAACGGGCAATACGAAGTACAGGGATAAGATCACGGTGGGACTGGAGGATATTAAAAAGGCGCCGCTTCAGCTTATATCTGGACCGGATTTTGAATTTGATCCCTCTACCTGTCATTTGCGTTACATAGGTGAGAGAACCACAGGAGGCAGCCACTTACAGGTATGCATGGGCGCACCGCAGGTATGGCTGGAGTTAGCGGATTTACTGGAAGACGAGACCTTTCATAAAATGCTGGCAGACCTTGGCAGGTTCTATTATCTGCCAAGAGAGCAGCAGATAGAAGAATCACATGGAATCATAGGTGACAGAGAGTTCACATTGCCATTTATGAGTGCAGCATTGGGCGCTTATGGAGCAATGTATGGTAAGAATGCATGGCTGGCAGACAGGACATGGCAGATTCTCTTACAGACGATGATACATGAGGGCAATCATGATGGTTTCCAGATTCAGTATCTGAAGGATTGTGGCAATCAGGAAAAGCTGGCAGAAATACCCTGGATTTCTACTAACTTTGCGGCACAGTGGTGTCTGAACGTTATTATGGTACTTGAGTTTATCCGGGATGCGCTGCCGCAGACCATGAAACAGGCGCAGCAACTTACACAGGGTGGCGATGATTTCCTTTTTCATAAGGCGTAAATGTCAGCTTAAAGAAAGGCTTGGTTAATAAGTATGAAATTAAGAATAAAAGACATTCAGGATGAGCAGGTGACAATAGAGTGGGATAAAGTAGAAGGTGTACAGGAATATTGTGTATACTGGTCAGATAAGGATACACCCACGATGCAGTACAGATTAACGACACAAGTGTCACAAACACAGTATACATTAAAGAAAACGACACATGTGCCACATTTTATAAAAGTGTCCTATACAGACCAGAATGGAGATACCGTGTACAGTGACGTTCTGAGAACTCCTGTAAAGAAAGTATTTCATGAACAGCTGGAGAAATTAAATCGTGGTCTGGTGGCAATACCTGTTAAAAATGGAATTTTTCTAAGCTGGCGCCTTTTTCTGGATGAAGTGGATGGATATTGTGACATCGGACTGACAGGGATGGATTTCATGGTCTACCGTAATGGTAAGAGACTGCAACTGGTAACAGAGAGTACGAATTATCTGGATACACAGGGCAGTAAAGAGGACAGATATGCGGTTGCGCCCATACAGAATGGACAGGAGAAAGCATGCTGCGAAGAAGTAGCAGTGTGGGATAAGGAATATCTCGATATTCCAATCAGAAAGCCACAAGGAGGAATAACACCGGCAGGAGAGAGCTACGAGTACAGTGCAAATGATATGAGTGTGGCAGATGTGGATGGAGACGGCGAATATGAGTATATTGTAAAATGGGACCCATCTAATTCTCATGATGTATCACATCGGGGATACACAGGAAATAATTATCTGGACTGTTACAAACTGGATGGTACATTGCTGTGGAGACTGGATATGGGGGTAAATATCCGTGCGGGTGCCCATTATACGCAGTTCATGGTCTATGATTTTAATGGGGATGGCAAGGCAGAGATGGCTGTGAAAACAGCACCCGGTACGAAAATGACAACATATCGTGCAGATGGAAGTGTGCTGAAAGAACAGTATATTACCATGCCTTTATCTGATATAGAAGCAGGAATTACCCATGAGAGTAATTTTGTGTGCACGGCAGCAGACTATCGGGAACATCTGATTGCTGTGTTTATGGAGTGGCATAATCATCCAGAGGTCAGAAATGGACACTGGTATCAGACACTGGAGGAATGTTTTGGCATACCTGTCCGATATGAATATCCACTAAGCAGGAAAGATGCAGAAGAACTGGCAGAATACTTTATCCATGTATATGCTCCGGGCAGAAGTGAGAAGAATAGACTGGATGAATTTGAAGGCTTTATTTACGAAGGACCTGAGTATCTGACTATGTTTGCTGGAGACGGTGGAGAGCTGGAGACAATATCTTTTAAAATAACACGGGTAGATGATGGCCTGATGTGGGGAGATTATGCATTCAGAAGAATAGAACCATGCAATCGAGTAGACAGATTCCTGTCAGGAGTTGCCTATCTGGATGGTGAAAGACCTTATCTGCTGATATGCAGAGGATATTATACGCGAAGCACGATTGTAGCATATGATTTCTTCCAGAACAGCTTTCATGAAGTATTCTGCGTAGACAGTGGATTTGTTACCATGAGCAATCCTTTTAATGATGAAGAGGCACATGAAAATGTCGGAACAGACCCGGTCTATGGAAAACTGGCGGGTCAGGGCAATCACAGCCTGTCTGTTGCAGATGTGGATCAGGATGGCTGCATGGAGATCATATACGGTGCAGCAGTAATTGATCATGACGGCAGTTTACTATACAGCAGTTATGATTACAGACCGGATGGTGTGTATACCAAGCTTGGACATGGAGATGCCATGCATGTAGCAAGAATTGATCCGGACAGACCCGGACTTCAGATTTTTAATGTATTTGAAGGCGGAGCTTCGGTTCCCTATGGCTATGCATTACGTGATGCAGAAAACGGAGAAGTGATATTTGGAGAATATGCCACTACGGATCTTGGAAGATGTATGATCGGCAAGATTGACCCGGATACAAGAGGATATCAGGTGTGGGTGAATGAGGTATATGACTGTAAGGGCAATAAGCTGTCAGTACCGCTTCTTGGAACCAATCAGAGCATCCGTTATGCTCCTGATCTGACAACGCAGATACTGGATGGAGTGCAGTATATTGGTACTGTTCAGCCGGGAATTGTCAATGACAACATACATGGTATTATGCTTACGCCTGAGGACACAATGACCAATAATGGAACCAAAGGCAATCCCTGTCTGGCAGCAGATATTTTTGGAGATTACAGGGAAGAATTATTGCTGCGAACAACAGACAGCAGTGCAATCCGTATCTATATGAATACAGACATCAGCACTCATAAGCTTTTTACGCTGATGCATGATACCCAGTATCGTTGTGGTATCGCATGGCAGAATAACTGCTATAATCAGCCCTGTTATCCGAAATATTATTATGGAAGTGATATGGATTATGCTTATGTACTGCCGATGAATCTCAGATAGCTTGGTTGGCAGTAGACAAAAAGACAAAATAATGATAAAATCGTAACTGTTTCGGGAATTATTGGAATCTCCCGGAACAGTTATTGCTTATCAGACAGAAAGGTGTGAAATACATGAGCAGTTTGAAAGAAAGTATTTACCAGAAGCATGGTTTTATTTATCAGATCGGAGAAGCTTATTATGCGATAGGAGCCAATATCTTCGCACAGATAACAGACAGCGCCGAGATTGATAATATGGAGTTACTCAGTAATGCATTAAATAAGAATAATGAGCGTCAGATCTCCAAATATCTGGACAAAGTGATCCGCATAGCTGATACACACAGAGTAGATGCAAGAGAACATTTAAAACAGCAGGAGAGACTTTATGCATTCATAGATGAGTTGGAAAAGTCCAATCCGGAAGGATATATGAGCCTTCAGAAGCAGTTTGCACAGTTTGAAGAACTCTTTGACAGATATTCTAAATATGGTGTAACTATTCAGAGCAATGCAAATTGAGGCAGAATATGCTTATTCATAAGCATATTTGACACAATTTATATGGCGAAGTAACCACAATAAGCAGATAACAAGTAAACTTGTTATCCAGATAAGCATCGAAGAT
>OBLI01000667.1_pt1 | contig 35929 bp, 33 predicted proteins | sample 1519701 | NCBI WGS metagenome assembly OBLI01 (sample SAMEA3663005, study PRJEB22513) | pig gut metagenome | biome: pig gut; feature: pig-associated habitat; material: faeces | place: France | collected 2012 | reverse complement strand
TCGGCTTTGCCGCTTGCCACAAGCAAGAACTTTTTGTTGCTCAGGTACTTAAAAAGTTATATTTGTAATAGTGTTGCGGAATTAAGGTATAATACATTTCGAATATATTATTCTATATGTGAACCTTTCATTTACTTACGATTATGAATAAATACATAGTTGCACTGATTTTAACTTGCGTATGCTTTTTTACCACATACGCACAGCCAACATGTAAAGATTGTGTATATAATCTTTATGAAATATTGGCAACGCAACGAGCGAAATATATAGATATAGGTGAAAACACTTATTCTGTCAAGGCTCTCTACCAAGACAAATGTGATAGCGTTATTGTTAAAGCAATTATAAAGGCTAATGTGTTCAGTTATGGTAGTCCGCTAGATTCAGTCGTAGAACTTGACTTGGGTAACAAGGCACTATATTTCATGGTAAACACAGAACCTCCTCGTAGTTTCAGATATTCTGAAATCAACAACATCTATGATAGCAAAGGAAGGAATCTCCTTTATACTGATGATTATATGAAATTCCCTGCTGTGATTAACGACCCTGATGGTTTTACCTATGTCAGAGCACGCCCCTCATCGAAGTCAAAAGCCAAGACGACGATTTATAGAAACCAGATATTTTTATACACCCCAATTTGGGGAAGTAATTGGTACAGGGCATATTCAAGTGACGGGAGTTCATTTATAGGATATATATATAGCAACCGAATCCTGCCATTTGACAAATGCCCTATGGGCATAAAAAAGAAAATGACAAAACTAATATTTGATTAATCCAACAGTATACTCAAATCCGCAACTACGCGCCTAATATGATGGTACTTAAAAAGTTATATTTGTAATAGTGTTGCGGAAGTAAGGAAAACATCGACCATTATGAATATCAAGAGATTACTTTTGCCCGCACTCTTTGCGGCAGCTATTGTGTCATGTGGAGATGATGACACACCTGTTATGGACAACAGCTCGTTCAGCGTGATAAGCCAGAGCACTACCGGATGCAAGAACTATATCGACAGCCAGCAGGCCAAGACACGCGCCGCAGACAACACCTACGGCAAGCTGAGAGTGGACGGACTGGCCGACGGAATCGTGAAGATTACGAACGAGGACATCATATGCCCTTGCAACTCGACTGTCGACATGACAGCAAGCATCAAGGGCAATGTAATCACAGTCGACATGACCGTCAATGAGGCTCCCACGAACTGCCTCTGCAGGATTGACGCCTCGATTGTCGTCGGGCCGCTGACGGAGAAGGCGGAATACAGGATCAAACTCGTACGCAACGGGAAGCAGAGCTCGCCATTAACATTCAAATATGAGGCGGGCGGAGGCGCTGTGGGCGATATCACATGGCGATGACCACGCCAAGACTGCCAATGGGCAGAACAACACATGAGCTGTGAAGAAATCAAACTGCCCCAAAAGTTATGGGGCAAACTTTTGGGGCAGTCAATTTTTTTTATTATCTTTGCACCTTGGAAAAAGCATCTATAGAGTTACTCCATTTTGAGTACGCCAACCGAGCGGTCAGCAACGGTGGTCCAGAGATTTTGGATGCGAATTGTTTATCAATTAAAACTGACTTTACTTTATGTACAATCGGATTGTTTTGAATGAGCCCCACGCCTCGATAGAGGGCTTGTATGATTCTGAAAAGAGTTTTTGGAACATCGACCACAACTTTGTGAACAATGTGGTGATTAAATGGACCGATTGGCACACCGACTTCCTTTTTCATGGTTTGAATGACCATCGCATCTCCACGGTACGGTTTCCGCTATCGCGTTTCATTGTCGACGCCGAACGCTTGTGGAACGACCCGCTGGAAAGAATCGGGCAGGGAATTGTATATAAGCGGTTTGACAAGTACCAGCGCGACATCTCTCCTGCCCACGAGACACAGCTGCTCAACCTTTGGAAGTGGCATCAAAGATGTCTTGCAAACGCCCTCGTGGAGGATGCTTTGCTGTTCGACTGCCATTCGTTTCCCGAAGAAATGGGCGACGTAGACATCTGCATTGGCTTCAATGAGGATTGGTCAAAACCGGCAAAGGAGACCATCGACATGGCTGTGAATCATTTTCTGGACCACGGATTCTCTGTGGGTGTCAACGAGCCATACAGCAATTCCGAAACACCACAGTGCAACTTCCGCTATCATTCGCTTATGCTAGAAATCAACAAGCGTGTCTACTTGAAGCCCGGCTCCATAGAACTTATTGGCGGCAACGTGAACGAAGTGATAAAAAGTTTTCAGCAGCGCCTTCTCATGCCATGACAACAGCCCGGCCATAAAACCACAACACGGTGAACTGATATTCGTCGAAGGGCAGTGCTATTATTGCTGTCCGGCAAAACCACTTTAGGCGGGCTGAAGACCAGGGCAAGCAGTCAACAGTAATCCGGATACTACAGTTTTCGGGGGAAAACGAGAAAGTCGCCTGAAAAACATCCCAGCCTCAGCAGCTTTTAAAAAAGCATAGGCTGCCCCGTAAACCTAATTACGGAACAGCCTCGTCAGCGTGTACAGCCCTGGGCTGTATCATCACTTGTTCTTCTCGTCAAAGCGTTTCTGCTGCTCTGATATGAGTTCCTTATCGTCGAAATAGTCTATGCGCATGGCATGGCGCACCTCGTCGAGAGTCTTCTTGCCCACCTCGCGGGCTGCCTCTGTGCCACGACGCAGGATATCGTACACGCCTGCTATGTCGCGCTCATACTCCTTGCGGCGCTGGCGCATAGGCTCAAGACGGTCGTTGAGGATATTCAGGAGGAACTTCTTGCATGTGCCGTCGCCGAGACCGCCACGCATGTAGTGGGCTTTCATCTCGTCGAGATTGGCATAGTCCGGCAAGAACTTCTGGAAGTCATCGTCTGTGCAGAAAGCGTCGAGATAGACGAAGACCGTGTTCTGGTACTCATGCTCCACTCCGGCATCGTCTGTGTATGTGCCACGGAGGTGTCCGGGGTCCTCGATATTGAGATGGAGAGGGTCGGTGAACATGCTGTTGACCTTCTTCTTCAGCTCTTTTGGCGTATCGGAGAGATAGATGCAGTTGCCGAGAGACTTGGACATCTTGGCCTTGCCGTCAGTGCCAGGGAGGCGCAGGCATGCCGCGTTGTCCGGAAGAAGAATCTTCGGCTCTACGAGTGTCTCACCATATATGTGGTTGAAACGGCGCACAATCTCGTTTGTCTGCTCGAGCATAGGCTTCTGGTCCTCGCCCACAGGGACTGTCGTCGCCTTGAAGAGAGTTATGTCGGCAGCCTGTGAGATAGGGTAAGTGAAGAATCCTGTCGGTGTGCCCCCCTCAAACTTCCTCATCTCAAGCTCTGTCTTCACCGTAGGATTACGCTGCAGGCGCTGCACGCTAACAAGGTTCATATAATAGAAAGAAAGCTCTGTCAGCTCAGGCACAGCAGACTGGATGAAGATGTTACACTTGTCGGGGTCGAGGCCTGCCGAGAGATAGTCCAACGCCACCTCGATGACATTCTGGCGTATCTTCTCTGGGTTGTCGGCATTGTCAGTGAGGGCCTGTGCGTCGGCTATCATTATGAATATCTTGTCATACTCGCCTGAGTTCTGCAGTTCAACACGGCGTCTCAGTGAGCCCACATAATGTCCTATGTGGAGCCTTCCTGTCGGGCGGTCGCCCGTAAGTATTATCTTTTCCATCTATATATAATATGTATATGTTGTTGTTCTTTGTGATTATGCTGTACTGACAGCCTGAAAGCAAAAAAGCTTGACAGGGTGTCCTGTCAAGCTTCTGTCGGGGTGAGGCGACTCGAACGCCCGACCCCTACGTCCCGAACGTAGTGCGCTACCAACTGCGCTACACCCCGCTTTCTCTCTTAAAATCGTCAATGCAACATATTTTAAGACTTCCAAACCCTTAATTTTGGTGTGACATTGGTGTGACATTTGAAAAATGCACCTCCAAAAACACTATATTACATCATTAACTACCACATCACCATTTGCAATGATTCTGAATGCTATCATTCACTTTCAATCACATCATGGTATGCGATAACTTAGGCTCGCATTTAACTTAAAGCGAGTGTCCGCGATAGCAGGCTCGCATTTCGCCTCTGCGATTTAGCAAATGCAAAGTTACACAATTTCCTTGAATTACACAAGAGTTGAAAACAGTTTATAAAAAAAATGTACTTGTTTTTTGATTTTCTTAACTCTATTCCAGACTTAGCCTTTTCTTACTTGACCTTATTTTGTAATATACATGTGTATTTATTTGGATAATTATCTCTGAAAAAGCTCATGAAAAACAGTTTTTGGCTTGAAAATTTCAAAAAAATTCCAACAAAACCAAATTTTTCTTCGAAAACCTTATTATATTTTAGAAAAAAACAATACTTTTGCATTAGATTTTCTTAATTGCATCTAAATGGAAGGTGCGTCACCCCAGTGAATCACCCACCAGTAAAGGTTCGATTGAAGTCCACGCCATGCTGAAACATACGATGACAACATCAAATGTTTAAGCGGGTATTGGGCGGGAGATCACGACATAGTGATAAGGCGTTCAATTGGCGCTTTGTTCTTGACGTCTGGAAACTTCGCAACTTTCTAAAGATTGTCAGAACAATGCAACGATGAATGTCCTCGGGATGTGTCTATTTGCGCATCCCTTATGCCTACTTACAGGGTACGTTCTCCAGTGTAATGGATTGTTGTATCCGTATGAGTAGATTGTAAGGGTGTTTAATATTCATATCTGGCGTGGACTTTCGCGTTGCTCCGTTCAACAATATTGGGCAATGCGAAAACCTCCTGACGTGGAACGAGCAACAATGAAAGTTCCACGTCTTGATTTTTGTCATAGAAGTTAGTGATTATAATTAGCCTTGAATATTAACATACCTAAACTCATACACTCATGATAAACTTTTTTAAGAAGAATAGCTTTGTTACTGTACTTATCACTGGCACCTGCATATCAGCAACAACATCTTGCTCCTTAATCGACTCTGTTTTTGGAGGTGATGAAGATGCATTTAACGATAAACTAACAGTATATCTTAAAAAGGACTTGCCCGTAGTTCGTGTTAGCAGTGAGAAGTACGCTGCTTATTTTGATTTTACGGGAGCAATGACAGCATGTAACGATCCACAGACAGGGCAAACATTCAATGGTCTATGCCAGAAAATCACAGGTGATGCAACTAACTTCGACATATATAAACTTAGCAATTCCCAAATAACCCCACTAACAGGAGATGTTAGACCTGCGCAAATTTTTGCGCAACTAAAAAACGCAAGTAGCCAGCTGGAGTTCTATGCGCCAATAGAAGATGCCCTAAAGCAGATTACGAAAGAAGGACGCAGTGCAGTCCTCGTTACTGATTTTGAAGAATACACAAAAGATGGACAAATCTATCGTCATGCTTATGCAACACCATATTTTAAGTCATGGCTTGCTTCTGGTGGTGACATCACCTTTTATGTTACTGACTATAATGAAGGAGGCATAGCAAAACATCTTTATTACGTTGTTTTTGACTACAATGAACATAGTTTGCTTAAACTTGTCGAGAACAGTCTTCAGGGACTTCCTGTAAACTACAAGCGGTTTACACTCGCTACCAACTCATATCCAATGAGTACTAACTACCTTGCAGCAGCAAAGGGAGGAACTTACCATGATGCTTCCGGAGATGACATAGTCAGCATGTCTATCGAAGATGGAAGTGACAATGGTTTCTTCAAAGTAGAAGGACTTCGTGCAGAAAGTTACAGCTTTGGTGCTTCCTGGGAGGATATTGTAACCAATGCAAAGGACCAAACAAGGGAAAATGGCGCAGACGGAAAAAACGGGAACGATGAACCATTTACACATCTGTTCCGAAATTTGTTTATAGATTTGTCTCATTCTGACTCTTACAAATTGAATGCCCTTGATGTAAAGGTAACAGATGTTTATGATGATTTAGAAAAATATTGGGCTTGGCATATAGCTTCAACAAACAAACCAAAAATTGAAAAAGAAGAAGGTGAAATATATCTTGACTTTGAAGGTCACGAAGCTGGGGAAAAGTATTATGACGAGAAGGGCGACATCTTGCCAGAATATGATTATTCAAAATCTCCCGGTCAAGTGGATGAAATAAAAGACATGTTTATCTTTGATGACGAGCTCTTCACTAATACATATAAAAGTAATCCAGCAAATACAGAGTTAGGAATAAAATTCAAGCCCGGCTTTACTGGACAAATACTTCAACTGGGAGATGGGGAGCATATTTTCCGAGTTGACTTCATTGTTAAATCCGCTAGTATTTGCGACTTGAATACGCTCAATCAACTTTTCGGATGGACTGGTAACGACTGTCTGTATTCATCTGTAAAAAATGCACTTCAGGACATGAATCCTATTGGTCGCTCTATATACAGTTACTTCATTAGAATGCAATAACAAATTAAATAATAAACACTATGGTACTTTTAGCAGCAGTTTCTACAGCATCAGCTTACATGTCTGGTGTAATCACAAGTCTCGTTCTTATTCTTGCATCTGGTATGATTGCGAAATCAATCTCTTTCAAACCAGATCTCTCAGACGTTTCTAAACGCAAGCTTTGGTTCTGGGTTCTTGCTATTCTTTGCCCAATTATCACATTTGGCATTACTTTCGCTATATATAGTGGCATAAAAGGAAAGAGCGCACAGAACTCATATATGGTTGCAATGTGCATTTCCGCTGTAGTGTCATTCATCTTGTATGTCGTAATTGGCTTTATTGCAGCAAAAGCAAACAAAAACGGTAAGCTTGGCAACTGGTTCTAACCCCCCAAAAAAATAATGGATAAACTATTTGTAATAGCAATAGGTGGTACAGGCATGAGATGCCTGGAATCATTCGTCCACCTTTGTGCTATTGGTATGTTCGACAATGAAGAGATTGAAATACTCACTCTCGATACCGACCAGACCAATGGTAACAAAGGACGTGTAGAGCAACTCATAGAGCTCTACAACAGAATTAAATCTAACGACGTTGCAAACCTTGATGGTGGTCAACCAAATGTTGACACATTCTTCTCAGCAAAACTGAACCTATACAAGTTCTATACGGACTATACAGATCATAGTCGCAAGACATATAAGTTGTTGTCTGCAATGCAGAACGCAACAGATGAGCAGAATCGCGACAATCAAGATCTTTCTGATTTGTTCTTAGATGCTTCTTCCGTTCAGTCATTTGATCTTGACCATGGTTATCGTGCTCAGACGCACCTCGGAAGTATGCTGATGTATCATGGTATCATTGAGGCTGCAGTAAACTATGCAAAGGACAAGACAACAGCGGCTTCTCAGGAAGTTGAATTGATAGAATACCTTAACCTTCTGGCTCAGGCGGGTCAGAATGCTCGCGTATTCGTATTTGGTTCTGTATTCGGTGGTACTGGTGCATCTTCAATACCTGTTATTCCAACAGCATTGAAGGAAGCAGTATCTATAAGTAGCACCAACACTCTTGACCTTTCACAGGTTAAGTTTGGTTCTACATTGCTTACTGAATACTTTACCTTCACGGCTCCAGATGATACTCAGAAATCTAAGGAACACATAGTCGCAGATGCAAATAACTTTGCGATGAATAGTCAGGCTGCTCTACAGTTCTATCAGGATGATCCAACAGTGAAGTCTGTATATAAAAAGCTGTATCATGTTGGCTGGCCTTTGCAGAGTGTAAATGTTTCTGATGGTACAGCAACAACGATTACAGGTGGTGCAGAACAGAAGAATGCTTGTCACGTTGCTGAGTTGATGTGTGCTTGTGCAGCTTATGACTTTTTCACATTGCCTGATGGGGATCTTTCTGATTCAGGCAAAGAAGCAGAGTACCTTTATCGCTCAATACCTTTCTCTGGAAATTCATTTGATTTTACAGGTGATGATTTTGTCGGTGCAAAGGGCAATGTCTTCATGAATAAGCTTGGTGCAATGTTATCTCTTGCTCATATTATCCTTGTTAAGCACGCAGCAGTAAGAGGTATGGCAGGAACAAAGGGGATGCTTGAACGCTTTACAAAGCAAAAGATTGATGCTTACGATTCTTTGACAGACCAACAGGCAAAGGAAATAGACGAGTACTTCAAAAGATTCGCTTATGATATCAACAAGGCAGGTCGCTTTATCCCTGGTTGGATTTATCAGGTTCGTAGCTCTGTAGGTTCTGGGGCATTCATGTTTAAGTCTGAGGCATTCCCTGATGGCGCAAGCTTGAAGAATGTTGATCCAGGTGACATATTTGTTGATGAAAAACATAAGTGGGATAAGACTCTCCTCGGTAACAGATATGACAACTTCATTGAGAAGACTGTAACAGACAAGCTTTGCCTTCCAAAGGACAAGCAAAAGGTCAACACTGTTAAGGAGAAGTTCCTTGCTCACATCTACAATGGTATCACAATTGCACAGAAGTTTAATCTCTAATTCGTAAAATAATCATGGCAGATAGCAAACCTTTAGTAATAAGCGTACAGCCAAAGTCTGTTCCAAATGGTGGTCCAAACGAATGGAGAGACATGACTGCGCAAATACATGTCTTCACAAGAGACATTATTACACCAGACATAACAAGTGATGCAGATGTAGCAGCTATGGTTTCCGGTATTCCTACCGTTTTCGCCAGAGCAAACATGTTCAACACAGCATTGTCTTACGCGAGCAGCATCAAGGGTAACACAAGTGCTCTTAATCAGTATTACCTTGGTCTTGTGGATGAGTGGCGTGGTGCAATTGCATGTATAGCACTTGATTCAAATGCTATAGATGTGCGTACTATCGAACTCGGATATTCAGACGGTAAAGATTATAAAGACACAGCTAACATTTATGAGCCAAAGGGTGCATTCGGTAATATGCTCTTTGAGCGCAAGCAAGCTTGGTGTTCTCAGAAAGCTTCGCAGAATGAAAAAGTCCTTCCTTTTATCAATGTGATAAAGATAAACGGTAAGGTTGTTGCTGGTACATCACCAGACACACTTTTGTTCACTTCCGCAAACTATAAGCTTGCACAGGGCAAACCTTATGTTGATGTTACAACTGGAAAATTCACTGATCCGCAGAAGTCTAATCTTACTGCGGAACAGTGGTTGTCTTTATATGCTTATGTTGACAATCTGATAAAGAAGATACCAGCACTCGCAAATTACTATACACCAGTAGGACAGAAGTCTCTGGTCGACTATAGCAACGTATCACAGAACCTTACAACATGGCTTAAAGAGATCAAGGATAACATCTTCCGAAAAGGTTATGATCTCGAGAAGGCAAGTGCATTGCCTGTAAACTCTTTCAAGGAACCATTTGATAAGATTTTCAACTTCACAGATGAGCTCTATGCGTTGAATGGTGTCATATCTCAGATTGATGGTGAAAACAAAATCATCTTCAATCCAGAGAAACTACTTTTGGAAAAGACTGCAGAGATTGCTCGTATTCCACTCGGAATGGAGTATTCTAGAAACCCCGAGAAGTTGTCAGAACTCTCTATCTATGTTCTCAAAGCTTCACGTCTTGGTAAGGATGGATATGCATTCTTTGCGCTTCCTTTAAGCGAATTAGGCATAAAGGTATTTGGACAGAATATCGGCGTTCTTCTTGGACAGGACAGAACAGGCACAAGTATAAAGTCACAACTACAAGCTTCATTTGATGAGCAGAACAACACTCTTGATGTTAAGCTTGCAATCATTACCGATGATAACAAGACAAAGGCAATAAATGTAACATACAAGGTTCGCTCAGAAATGATTCACAAGAAGGATCTTGTGCTGTGGCCAAACTTCATCTCTAAACAGTGGAATAGATATTTCTTCTATTCTGAAATTCCTCATAATGTACAATCAGAGGATTGTCCTTTCCGTGCTGTACCATTCGTTGGAGATGAGAATGATGATTTCTTCAATGTAATTAAGGACGAAGATGACAATTTTATGTATTTGGCTGATAACGGTCATGTTATTGAAGATGACAGAACAAAAGCCAAACTGCATATCGTAGCAGACCATCGTGTTGCTGATAGTAAATATCAATATGAGATATACGAGAGCGCACATCCATTCAAAGGTGTTAAACTTACAACAACAACCGAGGAAAGTGGATATATATTAATAAGGTATTCACAGAGTGGTGGTACCCGTATGCCATGGAACCGCCTCGGTGACTCCCGCGAACTTAGAGACGCACACCTCGGCATTGACTTTGGCAGCACAAATACTTCGGTTGCATACTACGATACGGTTAGGCGTGAAAATCCGCAGGGTATCACCTTTACAGACCTTCGTGTTTCCCTCCTGTGCGATATGCATGGCAAAGAGACTCCGATTACAATAGAAAATAGTTTGTTTTTCTTCCAGGGACAAAAACTGACTTCTAACGCAATCAAGAGTATTCTGGCGCTTCAAGACTTTAAACGTTTCCCTAAGGATACGAGCTGGACGAGTTTAACGAAGAAAGAAGTTTCTGGTGGTTTCCCTTGCTTCTGCAAGAACTTGCCTGTAACATCTATTCAAGATGATAAGATTAATGTTGAGTTCATCAATGGTACAGGAACAAATGCTACCCTTATCCATAACATGAAGTGGAGTGACCAAGAAAGTGACAAGGCGCATAAGACTGCATTCCTTTCTTCTTTGCTTTTGCAGATTTACGCTCAGCTTTTCACAGACGACGTAGTTCCTGTAAAGTTAAAGTGGAGTTATCCATCAGCTATGGGTGATAGTCTTGTAAAGGATTATGATCAAATATGGAATAACCTCAACACAATATGTCCTGTAACAGATCAAAAGGGAGAAAAGAAACCATTGAATGTTACAGAATGGCGTGCTGGTCACGTTAAAGTGAGTGATGAAGGTTGGGGTGACAAGGGTAATAACAATGATTCTTGGGGAGCCAATTCTAACGATGCTTGGGGATCGGGTTCTATTGCTGCGCCTTCAAATAACGAATGGGGTGCTTCTGATGATGGTTGGGGCTCTGATTCTGGTTCCTCTGGTTGGGATGATTCTCCTGCTCAGACAGACGGATGGGGCAGCAATAATGTTCAAGCTAAACCTGTAGATCTTAAGCCAGATGGTGGTCCTATCAAGTTTGACTTCGTAGATGTTAATCAGGAAAGTTGCTTGACAGAGGCTTGTGCTGTAGCAAACTATATGTCGAATGATCAAAACATATTCGTAGATGCCAGACACCTTGTACTTTGTTTTGATGTTGGTGGTAGTACCACAGATATCTCAGCACTGTGTAAGATGAAAGACAAGAAGGGACAGCTCCGCACAGCTATGATTAAGCAGAACTCTATACGTTTTGCCGCTCAGAGAATATCAGGTGCGACTAAGGGTATATCTACATTCAAGAAGGTTCTTGATGCTATCTGCGAGAAATACAAGATCCGTATTCTTGGTTTGAATATGGGACCAAATACCTATACAAAAGAAACCGCACCATACTTCTATGAGCAGATTGTAGATAATCTGAACTCTGAGCAGTTGGTGGATTTCTACAAGTGTATTAGTGCATATAGCCCAGAACTCTTCAGTGTCAATCTCTATGTCACAGGCTTGATTATGTATTATGCTGGTCAGCTTGCAAGCAAACTGATACAGGAGGTTCGCAGATCAGAAGACGGACCTGGCAAGGAATGGCGTCCTCAGGTTCAGATAGTATTTGCAGGTAAGGGTTCTCGTATATTCGAGTGGTTCAGCTGCACTAACTTTGAAAGAGCAAAGGCTTACAGTAACGAGATGTTCATTCATGGTTTTGGTGGTATGGAACAAGCAAAGAACCTTCTCTATGGTCCTCCTGCAATAGGTCTTACTCCTACGAGTTCACCAGACAATAAGTTTGAGGTATCTAAGGGTCTTGCTATGTCATCATTACAAGCTGCTGGTGGTGGTCTTGTTGTGCCAGAAGAAGATAAAGCTATCGAAATTCTTGGTGAAGAAGGCTTTAGCCTTAAGACTATTGATGGAACCATTGTCAATTTGCAGTATGACAACTCAATAACAAGTGAGTTCATGGAGCATATTGGTAACTATTTCATGGGTCCTGTAGATGGTACAGGAGAAATGACATGTAAGAAGTTCATGGATTTCACAAACGTCTTCTTTACATACGCAAAGAATCTTTACAACCTTGACCGTAAGATGAATCAAGGCGATTTCATCAACGGTTTCAAGAATATGAACATAAATGGCTATATCCAGGCACTACCAGAATACCGTAAGGCTGTTCAGGATAAAGGTCCTGATAACAAGTTCGATTTCGTAGCACCTATCATCATACTTGAAGGTATGAAATTCTACGATGAGATACTTTTGCCAAAACTACGTTAATTAAATAGATAATGAATTTTTGTATTCTTATAGAACTATCTAAGAAGAAAATTTCATTTCTTTATAATAGAAGTGACGGGGAGAGCAAATTCACACCATTTGTAGGTGAGGGGTCTGCTCTACCTCTTGCTATCTATTGCTTAGGCAATGACATACAAATTGGTCAGTTTGCTATTGATGAAGCAATGAACCAAAATCCTCATGCTTATACCGATGTCTTTCAAGCAATGAAAACCGTCGGCACCTATAAGTATAAGGGTAACGAGTATCACTATAACACCCTTCTAAAAAATGCAATAGAAAAGTATCTGAAACATTTCTTTGATTCAGTCTTGTTTGGGCAAAATGGGCGTTTAGAGCAAAACATTGCTTCTATGCCTTTATGTTTTGTTTTCAACTCTGATATCGATGAAAACGAAAGACTTTTCGTTAAAAATTGCTTTGCTAAAGGGGGCTATAGCAATCTTGCGACTATAGACTATGACCAAATTGTAATAGAAGCTTCAAATTTTGCTACCAACCATGCTGTATGTGTTACGAGCGATGGTAAAGATTTATTTATGAGTCTATACGAAACGAAGACACATAAGTATTTGGGAAGTGCAGTAATGGCAAATCGTGGTAGAGACCCACGTGTAGAAACTGCAGTGGCAAAACTCTGGGAATCCCTTGGATATGAGAACTACTATCTCAATCTTGAAGCAGAAAAACCAATATTGACAAAACTTGCTGAAGAATTTCTGTCAAGCGGAGAATTAGAACTTCAACAGAATGTTCTTTTCACTGACGGATATTCAAGAGAATGTTTCTTGTCTATGCGAGAACTTAATGACTATAGATACAATGACGATGGGAAGATTGTTTCTGACTTAAAGAATCTTTTGCTAAAGCAGAATATCTCACCATTGGATTGTACCGTCGTTCTAAAAGGCAAAGCTGCTAATAATGGTTACTTCAAGCATATTTTTAATGGCGAGTTCAACTCTCTGAAAAATGTAAATGATTCTTTCCGCAGAGAGGTTCTCTCACAGTTGCTAAAAGATATCAAAGCGGCTAACTATAGTTTTAATAGCGCAGTACCTCAGCCCCCAAAAGGTCCAATAGGATCTGGCGGTCAAGAGCCAACACAAAATCCTAATCCACCAGTTATGCCTTCTGGCTTGCTCAAAAGAGAGGTACATGGCAAGATTGCCGAGATTAAAGGCAAAATGCGTATCAAGAACTATGTTGATGCAAAGAAATTAGCAGGTATCTTGATGGATTATCTCCATGAACAAGGATTTGATATGTGGGATAATGAGGTTGCTTCTATTTTGAATGAGATTCCTATAGGCGGAACATCTGTTCCAAGAGAGCCTAAAGATGAAGAAGCAGTAGTTTTTAACAATACCAATATAGGAATAGAAGAGCCTAAGGAACCTGAACCTCCTAAAGAAGACTGGAAGAAGTATCAGCGTGACGTTCGTAGAAGAATAGCAGAAGCAAAAGCAATGATTCGCAAAGGAGACTTGAAGGAAGCTACAAATTCTTTGACTTCTTTAAAGAAGGAAATGAATGATAAAGGTATTTCCGAGTTCGATAATGGTATTGCAGAAGCTTTAAAAGAGATTCCTGAGACTACAAAAACATCAACATCAGGCAAAACAACCAACACAAAAGTTGAGTCAAAGAAACTTTCAGAAGCAGAAAAACTACTCGCTTCTGGAAAATTCCCTGAAGCAAAGAGGGCATTCGCAAGCGAAGGTAACTCTACTATGGCACAGGTTTGTAGTGAATTTATAAAATCTAAGAGAACTATAAATCTCTATCAAAGTGGACTTGATTCTGCAATACGCAGCAAAAACAAAAACACGACTGCTACTGCTATTAGGGAGTTATCAAGTCTCTTGAAGATTTACAAAACTCATAACATAGACTCTACAATTATTGAAGAATTAATTAATAAATACAAAACCATTAAATAACTTTAAAACAGTTTTACTATGGCAAGATTTCAGATTGAAAAAGGCGAGCGATTCTCGCTGAACAAGAGTGAAGGTCTCGAAAAAGTTCAGATTGACCTTAATTGGAAATCAGGTGCAGACCTTGATGCATCAGCATTCCTTGTAGGTGAGGATGGTCTCATCGGTGATGACGCTGATTTCGTATTCTACAATTCTAAGAATCGTGCAAATCCTGAAACAGGTGAATTCGAACCATTTGACAAGGCTGTTCATGGCAATAAGAAGAATTGGCAGAACAACACTGTTCCTGTATCTGCTGATGGTTCTGTACTTGGTTCTGCAGATGATTTGGGCGACGGTGACGAGGAAGAAGGCGAAGAGGCTGGCGAGACAATGCACGTTGACCTCTCTAAGGTAGGTCCAAAAATTCAGGAGATTATCTTCTGCGTTACCATTTATCATGGTGACAAGGATGGAGTTACATTCGGTGACGTTCGTGAGCCTTCTATCACAATCTCTAATGAAGAGACAGGTGAAGAACTTTGTACTTATAACCTTAAGGAGAAGTTCTCTTCTGAGACTGCTGTAGAAGCTGCAAAGCTTGTATGCAATGAGGATGGTGAGTGGGAATTCGAAGCCGTCGGTGAAGGACATGACGGCGGTATGCAGACTCTCATAGATATGTACGCTTAATTATAAAAATAATGGGTAGATTTAATATTTCTAAGGGTGATCGATTTAAGATTGCCAAATCAGAAGGTCTCAGCAAGATCAAGGTTCAACTGAACTGGGCATCAGATGCAGATCTTGATGCTTCTACATTCCTTTGCGGTGATGAAGGTGTTATTCTTGAAGACGCAGGATTTGTATTCTACAACTCTGAAAATCGCGAAAAACCTTTTGACAGAGCCGTTTTTGGTAACAAGAAGCGTTGGATGGCAGAAACACGTCCTATGTCTGCAGACGGTGCAGTCCTTGGTTCCTTGGATGATCGTGCTGGTGGTGATGGCGAAGTAATCGATGTTAATTTGGATAATGTTGATCCAAAGGTATCTGAGATTGTCTTTGTTGCTACAATTCATGAAGGCGATAACGAAGGCGTAACATTCGGTGATGTTAAGGATGCATACATCGCTGTAATCAATGCAGAAAACGACGAAGAGCTATGCCGTTATGAGTTAAATGAGGTTTTCACATCAGAGACTGCCGTTTCTGTTGCTAAGCTTATTATTAATGAGGATGGTGATTGGGAGTTTGAAGCTATGGGTATGGGACATGCTGGTGGTTTAGAAACTCTTATTGACATCTACGCAAGCTAATATACGAATATGGCAGATAATAATAATAATCGCAAGTCTAAAAGAAATTTCAGACTTGAAAAACCTGTAGAGCGTCGCTTTGATATTGAGAAGGAGGTTGATGCTGCTCCTGTTGCATCTACAAAAACTGCGACAGAAAAGCCTACAACTCAAAATCAACCTACAGGTAAACCTGCACAAGGCGGATTTAACACATCGAAAGAACCTGTAATAAAAATTGGTGGAAATGTTCCTCCAACAGGTCCTAATGGAGGAAGCGATGACAATAATGAGGGAGGTAATAGTTCAAAGAAATGGATTTTAATAGCACTCATTATTGTTGCACTTGCAGCGTGTGCATACTTCTTTATGGGAGGTAACAAGTCAGACGAAGCAACAGTTCCTGAAACTCCACAGGTTGAGCAGAACGACAGCACTCAGAATGATGAGAATGCAAATGATTCAACTGCAAATGCAGCTAATGAATCAGAAGAAAACGCTACTGAAGACAACGGAAATGCAACCGATGATGCTACCGCAGCAAATCAGGATGCAGACAACAAGTCTGAAGGAGCATCTGCACCTCAGGTTTCAGAGTCAAAACAGTCAACTCCTGCTGCTAAGCCAGTAAGTAACACGACTTCTAATTCAAGTGGCGTTTCTTCACAGCCAGCAAGTAGCACATCAAGCTCTTCAATTGAACAGAAAGCTAAAGACGTTTGGAAGGGTGTATATGGTAACAACCCTGAGCGCCGTAAGAACCTTGGTAGTGATTATGAAGAAGTTCAGAAACTTGTAAATAAAATGCATCGCCAAGGATTGAACTAAAAAATCCTCTTATTCGTCTTAGGAAGGGTCATTACTTGCTAAGAGTAATGACCCTTCAATATTTAAACAATAATATTATCATGGCAAATCTTACAGAACTTAAAAAAGAACTGATCGCAGACGGTGTAATTGATGCGGCAGAAGTAAAAACTATCAAAGAAGTAATCTACGAAGACGGTAAGATTGATAAAGAAGAGGCAGAGTTCCTTTTCGATATTAACGATGCTGTTTCGGGAAAGGAAAATGCACCTGAGTGGAATGAATTATTTATCAATGCAATAACATCATTCATGCTCGAAGATGAGACTTCACCAAATGAAATCGATGATGATGAGGCAAAGTATCTTTACGAGAAGGTTAAAGGTGATGGCCAGGTTGATGAATTAGAGCGTGCTCTTCTTGAAAACCTGAAGGCTAAGTCAAACAATTTTCCTGAGATACTTGCTTCTCTTCTTTAATAAAGCCCCATTATGAACAAGTTTTGTGGTTCTATTATTATTCTTCTGACTGCATTCCTTATAGCCTCATGTGATTCCAAAGAGACACCAGTAAATGAACTTGATGATTTAACTGAGGAAATTTCTGAAAATTCTAAAGAGTATTCAGATGAGGACTGGGAAGAAGCAACTTTGCAATATCAGCAAATAGAAGCCGATTTAGAAAAGCATCATTCGGAATATACAGATGCAGAGCTCAAAGAGATTGGTAAAAAGAAAGGTAAATGTCTCGCTTTCTTTGCAAAACGTTCTGCCAAAAATCTCAAAGAGAATATGGAGGATATGATGCATGAGGCAAGCGGTTTAATAGAAGGATTTACAGAAGGACTAAGCGAATAAATATGAAAAAGGAAGAAAGAGCATCATTAGTACGTGTCTTAGTTGATTTAATCAAGGCTGACAATGTCATAGATGAAGGCGAAATGGAACTCTATGCTAAGTTGAAGAACGACTATAGCATTACTCGTGAGGATGAAATAGCAGCTTCGACTATGACACTCGCTGATGCTGTTTCTTCCCTTTCAGAATCTCCACGTGAGTTGCGAGAGTCACTAATGTCTGTATTCTCAGACATGACTGTCAGCGACGGTTTCTGTGCAAAGCAGGAGGCACAGTTGATGATTGCACTTATTTACTGTTTGTCAGAAGACAATGGTAATATGTGCAGTATGTATTCTGTTCATGAGCCTGATGTGCTAATTGAAGATAATCAGGTTCTATATGTTGAAACTTCGACAGACGAAAGTATCAACAATAACATTGTCAAGAATTATCGTTCCATTGACAAAGAGTTGAGACTTGCTGGTTTTCACTTTGTCTATGTGCCTCATATAGCAAATCATTTTGCAACGACTGCTCCGGAATTGTTCCGTGAGATAACAAAATTCCTCACACCAAACATTACAGAAGAGAATATCCCTTCTCTTGTCAAGCAGTTGACAAATATAACGACGGCAGAGTATTGTAATGAGCAACTCTGCAATAAGCTTGGTATGCGCCATCTTCGTGATGTTCCTCCGTCCCTTCTCATAAAGATAAGTAATACACACGTAGGCGAACAATTATATACAAACTTTGTTCGCATTACCATAGATGGCGATGTACTTCCTTTGGTACAGGAGCTGACAGACACATATTGTAAGATGCTTAGTTCGGATAAGAGAATCATATCTAACAATGAAGAGGCATTTGGACAATTCTTGTATCATGGATTCTACAAGCAGTTGTATGACATCTACGTTATAAAGAAGGGTGTACGCAGTAAGATTGTCATTGACGTAACAAGAGGAAAGATACTTTTGCCTGATCTTGGTATAGATTTGAAAGACATGCACCGTAAGGAGAAAGCTCTTTATACGCTATTGCTATTAGAGAGTTCGTTAGGTGGTATTAACCTTACATATCCGAAGTCAGCAAAGCAGAAAGCATCATACGAGATAAGGGTAAAGGACATTCAAAACAAGTACAAACATTTATATGGAATGTTCAACGGAGATAAATCCGCTACACCTATGCTGGATGACCCAGAGATATTACGTCCAATGATTAGTAATATCAGAAAGACATTTAAGAAACTGCATGACAAACTTCACAATGTTGAAGACTATATAGTATCAAAGGACAGCTATAACAGTTACAAGACTGGAGTAACTCTTGATATGGTATATGTCATAAATAGAAATGAATCAAAAGAACTTATTCCAATAACGAACAGTAAGATTTACAATCAGTTATATAGTAAATAAAGACATTAGTTGCAAGATTGCAACCATTTAAGGATTGCTAAATAGTGTTTCAAAGTAAAACCTTTTAGACATTCCTCGTGAGTAAACTAAACTGAGTACCTTTGCACCATCAAAAGTTAAATACTAAAATCGAACGAACAATGAAAAAGTTTTTTTGCCTTGCATTTGCTTTCGCAGCTCTCATATCATTGGAGTCTTGCGGTGGTGGTTCAAACTCTAACACTCAGAACCAAACTTACGAACAGAGTCTTAACGGTGGAAACACTACAACCCAGATAGAGGAAGAGAGTCCTTACATCGACAACCATCTTACCACAGGTAAAGTCCCTTACTCATGCAAGGGCGTTTCTGGCAGTCAGTCAACAATTACTGTAAAGACAGGAGCATCAGAGAACGATGTAGTAGTTATTATCAAGACTGGCGACACAATGGTTCGCAATGCTTACATCGTTGGTGGCGATTCATATACCTTTAATCTTCCAAACGGAAACTATCAGGTATTCTTCTATGGTGGAAAAGGGTGGAACCCAGAAAAGGAAATGCCAAACGGAGATATGGGTGGCTTCGTAGCAAACGAGTCTTTCTCTAAGGATGAACCTGTTACCCTTAACCATCAGGGGTTAGAGTATGAACTTATCCTTCAGCAGAATGGTAATTTCAGCACGGAACCAAGTAGCGCAAGTGAAATGTTTTAATATGTAGGAGGAATAGCAATGGAAATATTAAGCATTTCAATTATTGTCATAGCAGTAGTCGTAATAACTATCTTCTTACACTTCGTGCCTTTATTCCTTTGGTTCTCAGCCTTAGTGTCAGGTGTAAAGATTTCCCTCATACAGTTAGTGCTGATGAGAATCCGAAACGTCCCACCAAAGACGATTGTTGACTGTATGATTACTGCAACAAAAGCTGGGCTGACCAACATAACACGTGATGATCTTGAAGCACTTTATATGAGTGGTGGTCATGTTACTAAAGTCGTAAGAGCTCTGGTATCTGCAACAAAGGCAAATATCCCTATGACTTACGAACAAGCAGCTGCCATTGATCTCGCAGGACGTGACGTTCTCGATGCTGTTCAGACAAGTGTAAATCCAAAGGTGATAGATACTCCTGCTGTTGAAGCCGTAGCTAAGGATGGCATACAGGTAATTGTTAAAGCACGTATTACTGTCCGTTCTGATATCAACAAGCTCGTAGGTGGTGCTGGTGAAGAAACTGTACTTGCACGTGTTGGTGAATGTATCGTAACAAGTATCGGTTCGGCAGATACACACGAAGAGGTAATGGAGAATCCAGACAATATCTCAAAACTTGTCATGGAGAAAGGACTTGACAGCGGTACTGCCTTTGAAATCTTATCTGTGGATATTGCAGATGTGGATCTTGGTAAGAATGTAGGCGCAGGTCTTCAGATTGAACGTGCTAACGCTGACAGAAATATCGCACAAGCGAAAGCAGAGGAACGTCGTGCAATGGCTATTGCACAGGAACAAGAAATGAAAGCCAACAAAATTAAGGCTGAAGCTGAGGTAGTTCTGGCAGAAGCAAAAGTTCCTCTTGCACTTGCAAAGGCTCTGGAATCAGGCAACATGGGATTTGTTGACTACTATAAACTAAAGAATCTTCAAGCAGACTCCGCTATGAGAGAAAGTTTTGCAAATGGCGGTGAAGAGCATAAGGTGAAACCTGTGATTGACGTGAATAATGACTCGGACAGCTTCTTTAAATAAGACGTAATTATGAGAAAGATAATTCCTATTATTGCAGTTCTGCTGTCCTTGTTCAGTATTGATAGTTCAGCATTCACCAGATACGTGACCACAAATCTCAATCTGAGATACGAACCAAATGCGAAGTCATATCGTCTGACAGTTATACCGAAAGGTACAGCCGTAACAATAGATGAAGACTGTGATTGCAAATGGGTGCCAGTTGAATATAACGGTTATATTGGATATATTTCGACAAAGTACTTATCTAATTCACCAGTTAGAAAGTCCTATACATCCACAAGGACATCAAACTCTCGTCCATCGTACACTTCAACAAGTACAAGAAGGACAGGTGGAGTAAGATATTACACTAACACCTACGGCAATAGGGTTCAGTCACCGACACATTACGACTCTCGACCATCAGGAGCCACAGCACTCTGTAGAGACGGATCATACAGTTTCAGTCAAAGCAGAAGAGGAACTTGTTCCCATCACGGTGGTGTTGCAAGATGGTATTAAAAGGTTTATTATTAATGTTTATATTCTATGTGGTTTTTACTATCTGTTCAGCCATTATTTTCTACATCATATTAAAAATAATCAAGTATTATATGAATATAGATAATTCACATAATAATTCTTATAAAATTGACTATAAAGAGTTTCATGAAAACCTTATTTATGAAATTAAGGATTATAAAACTCCTATCCAAATTTATTTTGGATTTGAAGGCTTTGTATATATTGATATTACCGCACTATGCTTGGGGGAAAACAATAAGATAATAAACGATTCTGATTTTGTGTACTACAACTCCAAAGAGAGAGGTGACATTCATACATTAAAAGTAATTCCTTACGACTGTAACAAATTTCAGAACCAGTTAAAATGGAAAGAAGTCACATCACCTGTTGATAGACACCAGTTGGTATGGGTAAACAATACGGACGATTGCCCAGTTGAAGATCAGAATGAATTCATTGATTATTGCATACTAACCCCTAAAAACTGGCCCAAGTCTATAAAAAAGATTCTAATATGTTTAAGTGTTTATCAAGGTCAATGTGCTCCCTCACTTGATTATGCACATAATATACACGTATTTGGCTCTCTATTTGACTATACAGTACATACACCACATAATCTCAAAAAACTATTTGATTATAATCTTGATGATATTATCCATTCGAATAAAGAATCAGATGTTAATGCTATTGCCATATTATGTATAGAAAAGGATATTAACAATTCAGTCATAATTAAAACTTACCGCGATAGTTTTACAACAGGATTAGAAGGACTTATAGATAAATATGCTTGAGTTAGAATTATACAACATTAATAATATAAATATGAAACAGATTCACTACACAGGCTTGACCGATGCCCAGGTGCTCGAAAGCCGCGCGAAGTATGGCGCAAATGTGTTGACTCCGCCAGAAGAAGATTCCTTGTGGGATCAAATTAAAGAAGTATGTAAACATCCTATAGCTATTGCTATGTTTGTTTTGATAGGGCTAACCCTTGTTGCTGCAGGAGCATTAGCTGGCAGTATGGGGGCTGATATCTTCGTAATGCCTGCAATCGTAGCAGTTGCAACACTTCTGATACTCATTGTTGGCTTCTTCGGAGGTTTTGGCGATCCTCTCTTTAAGATTCTGATTACCGCATTTGTTCTTTCAATGGGTATTTCCATTTACGAATATGAATGGAATAATGCAGAGTGGACAGCATTCTTTGAGCCAATTGGTATTATCGTGGCACTGATTCTTGCTACCAGTATTGCATTCTGGCTTGAAAAGAACAATGAAAAGACATTCCAAAGCCTTAATCAGTCAAACGACGATGAACCTGTGAAGGTTATCCGTAATGGACATGTTTGTCAGGTTACACGTAAGGACATCGTTGTTGGTGACATTGTGAAGTTGGAAACAGGCGAAGAAATTCCTGCTGATTGTACTTTGCTGGATTGCCTAAACCTTACTGTAGATGAGTCTTCTCTTACTGGTGAGCTTCAGGCAACAAAATCTCTTGATGCTAACGCATATCCTGATGCTACATATAAGGCAAATGAGATTAAGAAGGGAACAAACATCATCGAAGGTTATTGTACTGCCGAGGTAACTCAGGTAGGTATGAATACCGAGTGTGGTGAGGTTTACAAGTCACTGAATGAAGGTGACGAGATTACCGTTGGTTGGTTCGTAAAGAACAATACTACTGGTGAGATCGTTGGAAAATATAGCACCGAAGATGATGCTAATGATGCACTTGAAGAATATCAGAGCGAACATGAAGATGATGACGTTGTTGTTGAGCAGCCACTTATCGACCGTATGCGTGTACGTAAGGGAAGTGAAACTCCTCTCAGCAGAAAACTTAATGGACTTGCAGACTGGATTACAAACGCAAGTTACTGGCTTGCTGGTTTCATCATCGTTGGTCGATTGGCATGGTTCTTTATCTCTGGCGACATCAACTTCTCTTCTGGTGAGTTCTGGGTAGAGTTCGTTAGCTTCTTCCTTCAGACTATCATGATTGCTGTAACACTTGTTGTTGTGGCAGTTCCAGAAGGTCTTCCGATGTCTGTTACTCTGAGTCTTGCATTCAGTATGCGTAAACTGATGAAGAGCAATACCCTTCCTCGTACAATGCACGCTTGCGAAACAATGGGTGCAACATCTGTTATCTGTACAGATAAGACTGGTACTTTGACAAAGAATCAGATGGAGGTTGCGGATTCAAAGATTGCTTGTTCTGACAAGAAGCTTGTAGCAGAGATGATAGCTGTTAATACAACAGCAAACCTCGACTTTACAGACAAGAATAATACAAAGGTTATTGGTAATCCAACAGAAGGTGCTCTTCTCCTCTGGCTTCAGAAGAATGGCTCTGACTATCTGGAGGTACGAGATGGCGTTCAGATAATTGACAGACTTCCATTTACAACAGAGAACAAGTATATGGCAACAATCGCCCACTCTGCTGTCCTTGGTAAGAAGGTCGTTTATGTAAAGGGTGCCCCTGAGATTCTTCTTAATCTCTGCGAAATCAGCGCAGAAAACAAAGCTTCTCTTGAAAAAGAACTGTTGTCTTACCAGAACAGAGCAATGCGTACATTAGGTCTCGCATACGCAGAACTTTCTGATATTGATAACATCTTCATGGATGGTAAGATAATAGCTAAGAACCTCAAATTCGTTGGTATCTTCGCTATTCAGGATGATATTCGCGAGGGTGTTAAGGAATCTATCGGTGACTGTATGAAGGCTGGTATCGCAGTGAAGATTGTTACTGGTGATACTCCTGCTACAGCAAAGGAGATTGGTCGCAAAATTGGTCTTTGGAAAGATACAGACACTGACAAGAACATCATTACAGGTGCTGAGCTTGCTATGCTTTCTGACAAACAGATTCAGGAGCGTGCTATGGATCTTAAGATTATCGCTCGTGCAAGACCTATGGACAAAAAACGTCTCGTTGAAGCACTTCAGAACCTTGATCAGGTTGTTGCTGTAACTGGTGACGGAACAAACGATGCTCCTGCACTTAACAAGGCTGACGTTGGTCTGTCAATGGGTAATGGTACAGCCGTTGCAAAGGATGCTTCCGATATGATCATTCAGGACAACTCATTCAGCACTATCGCTAATGCCGTAATGTGGGGACGTTCTCTATATAAGAACATCCAGAGATTCCTTCTCTTCCAGCTCACTGTAAACGTTGCAGCATGTTTTCTCGTTCTCTTTGGTGCGTTCCTCGGAACTGAGTCACCATTGACTGTTACACAGATGCTTTGGGTGAACCTCATCATGGACACATTCGCTGCTATTGCACTCTCTGCTCTCCCTCCTCAGAAGTCAGTTATGAATGAAAAGCCTCGTGATCCAAAGGCATTCATACTTGATTCATCAATGCTTCGCAACATCTTTGGTGTTGGTGGATTCTTCTTCGTAATACTTCTTGTAATGCTGATTATCTTCCAGCATACAGACATTCAGAGCATGAGTGACCTGCTAAAGATGAATTTCACATTCGGAGATCGTAATCCTGTATCTACCTATGAACTCACTCTGTTGTTCACCATATTCGTAATGACTCACATGGGTTATATGTTCAATGCGCGTGGTTATAAGACTGGAGGCTCTGGCTGGAATTTGAAGGGCTGTGATGGATTCCTTATCATTGCAGCCGTTATTACAGTCGGTCAGGTTGCGATAGTCCAGGTTCCTATGTTGAATAGTTTCTTCAATGTTGCACAGCTACCAATAATAGACTGGATTATAATATTCATTCTCGGATTCCTTGTAACAGGTGTACGCGAAGTAAAGCATTTAATCTTTAAGTAAAAAATTAAAATCCCCTTTACTGTTGTGACATCTGAATAGTAAAATGCCATAATGGTAAAGGGGATATTTGTATATTAACAAAATATGATTAGCGCAATTATCATTGGACTTTTGGCAGGCTATATTGCTTGCCAGTTGAAGTCAAGGAAAAATAAAGGATTGATAATGTACCTTATACTTGGTATATTAGGTAGTTTCGTAGGTAATAAAATCTTTGAAGTATTTGGATTTGAAGCATACAGCTTCGTTGCAGAATTGATTGTTTCCGTTGTAGGATCAATTATTCTACTTTGGGTGTGGGCAAAAATCAAGAAGTAGGTGCATCTTTACATTGTCACGAAAGACTTAAACGATGAGCAATAATAACAACCATTCCTTGGGTGAAGCTCCTTGGCTACACATTGTACTATCAACAGGGCTCGGTACAGGATTCATACCTTTTGCTCCTGGTACAGCTGGGGCATTTTTAGCTCTTGCCATATGGATAGTTTTGTACTTCATACTATCACCTATATGCATGTTGTGGGTAACTATTATTCTGATAGCAGGGTCATTTGTTGTTGGCGTTTGGACCGACAATGTCATGGAAAGGTATTGGGGGGAAGATCCAAGAGCTGTTGTGATAGACGAGTTTTTTGGAACTTGGATTGCAGTCATGGCTGCGACATTGATTTCCGAACCCGATTATCTTGTAATAGCTCTTGCTGTTATTGCATTTGGGTTGTTTCGAATTATTGATATTTTAAAACCATTTGGGTGTCGATGGATAGATGATAATATACATGGCGGTTTAGGATGTATGCTTGATGATGCACTTGCTGGATTTTATGCCTTCATCTTGACAATGATGATAAGACACATCCACGTGATAGAATTCTTACATGACAAATTATAACAGTTATCCCATGAATACAGAATTTAGTTTGGAGGCTTGTTGATGCTCAGAATAAACACCTCTGTGGCGAGACCATATATTAAATGGAATATCACGAAATGGAGTAGGGTATAAAGATAATGCATTGGATCCGGTATATATCCTCAGCAGAAGGGGTTTGGACATAGCTACAATTCTGAGCTCTATGGATTAGACGGGTAATAAGAAGCAAAAGCTTATCTTGCTCATCCTATTTTGAGCGCAAGACTGCAAGAAGTTTCAAAGATTCTATTACCCCAAGTTTGATACCCCACTTCTTTTCCAAATGAGGCACAAAATCAGAGATTATGATATTTTTTTGAAGAAATATCGGGAAAAATTTGCACAGTACAAAAAAAAGCAGTACCTTTGCACACGCAATTGAGAAACACCTCTAAAGCATAAGCAAAAGAGGCCTTGAAATTGTGAACAAAAGAGGGTGCCATAGCTCAGTTGGTAGAGCATCGGACTGAAAATCCGTGTGTCCCCGGTTCGAATCCTGGTGGCACCACCTCCTCCTTTCACTTGACCTGTAATTCTCTCGGGAATTGCAGGTCTTTTTTGTAATACAGAACATAACAATCAATTATCCTGTCCTGACTCTTCCGCTTATTTGATAGGAAAAGATGTGGGAAAAGAGCAGCATACAAAATGGGAAGACAAAGGGAAAGCCCCCTGCCGCCACGGACAGCACGCCCACACATAAGGACACGAAACGGAGACAGCATGTCAATAAAAGGCTATATATACGCCGCGATAGCGGCAGCGTCATACGGAACAAACCCCATCTTCGCCATTCCACTCTACAGAGAGGGCATGGATGTCAACTCTGTACTGCTCATGAGATATATCATGGCTGTCATAATGGTGGGAATAATGGTGGGAGTGAAACACCCAAGAGAACTGAGACTGAAACCGAAGGAATACCCCACCCTCGCCTTCATGGGCGTATTGATGGTGGCATCGTCAATACTCCTCTTCGAGAGCTACAGGTTCCTGTCGGCCGGCATAGCCTCCACACTGCTGTTCTTCTATCCCGTCATGGTGGCGCTCATCATGGCGGCGCTGTACCACGAGAGACTGTCACGACGCTCATGGATATGCCTCGCGATGGCTTTCCTGGGGGTCATGACTCTGTCAAGGGACGATGTAGGAGGCATGATAAGCATCACCGGAATGCTGCTCGTCATGCTCTCGTCACTGTCCTATGCCATATACCTCGTATATATAAACCGCGGACCGATGAGGAACATGACATCATCTGTCGTGACATTCTTCGTCCTCGTGAGCGGACTGGCAGTGCTCGCTGTGAAGACATACATGGGTGGAGGACTGGTGATACCACCCTCGCCAATGGCATGGTTCAATGTGACGGGGCTGGGACTCTTCCCAACATTCGTCTCTCTATACTTCACATCACAGGCTATAGATACCATAGGAAGCACAAAGACTGCCATATTCGGGGCTCTCGAACCGCTCACAGCTGTCATCCTCGGCATCATAATCCTGGGAGAGGCTCTGTCGCTCAACACTGCCATCGGCATGTTGCTCATACTCGTATCCGTGACCGTACTGACAATCAAGAAATAAACACTATATCTATGAGAAAGACTATCCTAACAATCATCATGTCCATCATTGGCATCATAACGATGGACGCACAGTCAATGTCATTTGACTTTATCGTAGCGAAAGACGGCAGCGGCACACACACAACACTGCAAAGCGCCATTAACGATGTCCCTGACTACAGGAAGAAAGAGACAAGGATATTCATATCTGAGGGCGTCTACCACGAGAAGATAGTAATCCCTGAGAGCAAGCAGAATGTATCGCTCATAGGAGAGAAGGAAGGGAAAGTAGTGGTTGAGTTTGACGACTTCGCACAGAAGAAGAACAGTTTCGGGGAGGAGAAAGGGACTTCTGGCTCGGCATCCTTCTATGTCTACGGACATGACTTCCATGCCACGAACATAGTGTTCGCCAACACGGCAGGACCTGTGGGACAGGCAGTGGCGATGTTCGTCAGCGGTAACCGCGCCGTTTTCAACAACTGCAGATTCAAGGGATTCCAGGACACACTATACACATACGGCAAACAGTCTAAGCAGCTTTACAAGAACTGCTACATCGAGGGGACGGTCGACTTCATCTTCGGGTCATCAACAGCATACTTCCTCAACTGCAAGATACACTGTCTGCGCAATGGATACATAACAGCAGCGTCAACACCCGAGAACGTGAAATACGGCTATGTCTTCAGATACTGCACAATAACAGCAGAGAAGGAGGTGACCGGAGGGGTATTCCTCGGGCGCCCATGGAGACCCTACGCGAAGACTGTGTTCATAGAGTGTACCATGGGTAAATTCATCAACAGCGAGGGATGGAACAACTGGGGCAGCACAGAGAAGGAGAAGACTGTCACATACGGTGAGGCCGACAGCTATGACTTCGACGGGAACATCATCGACCTCTCAAAGCGTGTGGCATGGGCCAAGACTGTCAATCCTGACGACTACGCCATAGAGAAGGTGCTGGCAGACAACGACAAACCTGAATGGTACAAATAACTCATGCACAAGCGACAGCAGGAGACATAGACGAAGAACGCATGACGCCCCAGAAACCGGGAATGGTTTCTGGGGCGTCATGCGTAAGAAAGGGGACGCGGAGGAGAGCTCTCTCACTTAAGGAAAGCGAAGAACACTGCCGCGACAAGGAATATGAACGACAGCAGATGATTCCAATGGAACTGCTGGCCCTGGAACAAGAAACCAGCAACCACTGTGAAGACTATCAGCGACACAGCCTCCTGAATGACCTTCAGCTGGACAAGACTGTATGGCCCGCCATTGCCCGAGAAGCCATACTTGTTGGCAGGAACCATAAGGCAATACTCAAAGAATGCTATAGCCCACGAGAACGCTATGACTCCTATCAGAGGCCAAGAATTGCTTATCTGCATCTGCTGCAGACGGAGATGACCATACCAGGCAAGCGTCATGAAGACATTTGAACCTATCAGAAGCAGGATTGTTAATATTCCGTTACTCATACCGACAACTATCTTTGGGGCCTTACTCCACTGACAGCAGAGCATGTCCACTGCTTGAAGAATGTCATTACGTGTTTCTTATTATAGCCCTTCCCCTCCTCAAGGAACACGCTGTCCTGCGTGTGGAGCAGTGTGCCATTGCCATCATAGACAAGCAACACGGGGAAACCAAAACGCGAGGCATGGTGGGTGAGGCTGTCAAACGCCTCGTTAACCTCACGGCTGCGGGGCACATTGACATGGATATAGACATAATTGGAGTCGACAAACTGCCTTATCTCCTCGTCAGCCGTTATGAAAGAGGCAAACCGCAGACACCACGGACACCAGTTGCCCCCAAGCTGGCAGACAAGATTCTTGCCCTCACGGCGAGCCTGCTCTACGCCCTTGTTTATCTGCACGACAGGGTCGAGTGTCTCGTCATATACCTTCTTCATTGACGACGAATCCTGTCCAAAAGCCGTCGCTATGCATAGAAAAAGCATGCAACATGCGATGATTAATCTTCTCATAGTAAATACAATAATAGTTATGGATGCAAAATTACAAAAAATCCGACACAACACCAAATCATAGGGAATAATAAAAAAAACAATATTATACAACACCCTATAAGCCAACAGACAATAAAGCAGAATGGGTGACAATCTGCCACTAAAGAAAAGGAATAAGACCAGAGCCACCACCGTTCTCATCATGAGCCACCTGTTAGATAAGAGAGAAAAAGATATCGGCAGGAAAGAGGAGAGAAAGACACTCGATGTCAACTTTTGGAAGAGAATATTTGCAGGATAGGGAAATATTTCCTACTTTTGTGTCTGACATGCAGTAATATCCATTCATAACCATGAAAAAAGAACTAACCCGATGTGTGTCAGTGTCTCTACCGCCAAGAATGGGAGGAACTATGCTATACAAGAAATACATGTCATGAATATTCTGATTGTCGACAATTGTCTGCATGCTGACAGCCACATCGCTGACCGTGACAAAGGATTTCGTGCCAACGGGACATACCGGAAGTTGAATTAACTCAACATTCAGGCAGGCAAGAAGAAGAGCGGATGGTCTCATGGAGAGCATTTCGGATTCACATCCGGTGACACGACATGCGTGAGAAAGGGAATATGGGGGCGTAAGTCTGTCTCCACGATAATGGATAGAGTCTCCACAGCACAATTCTCCTATCATCTGAAAAGCTAATTATCACACCCATATATACCGACACGACAATGAACGAAGAAGAAATCAGAGAGTGCGCACTGTCATTCCCCGGTGTCACTGAAGACCAGCCATTCGGCGATGACAACATAACATTCCGCATCGGAGGCAAGATATTCCTATGCCTCTCGCTATCATGCGAAGGACATAACATGCAGCCACAAGAACCGCATTTCGCCCTGAAGCTAACACCTGAAAGGAACGAGGAGCTGCGCGAAGAATACCCCGGAGTATCCCCCGCATGGCATTGGAACAAGAAACACTGGAGCGACATACGCTATACACAACTCAACCCTGATACCGTCAGAGCATGGATGGAAGAGTCATACCGCCTTGTGCTCTCCTCCTTGCCAAAGAAGGTGAGGATGGCATACGGACAACCTGACCAGCAGACACGTTAACCTTTGAGAAAAAAACATATATGAAACTATGGAAAGATGATGCTGAGCTTTTCAGCATAGCAAAGAAGGAACTCTTCCCTGCTCTTGTCGGTGACATACTCGACAAGATGGGGTATATTCACCAGTTTATCTCACCACAAATAAAACCCCTGCGCAATGACATGGTCGTCGTGGGGCGTGCGATGCCCGTACTTGAGGCCGATGTCTTCGCAGAGAAACTGGTGGAGACAAACAATCCAATAATGCGGAAACCTTTCGGAATAATGTTCGAGGCTCTCGACTCGCTACAGCCTGGAGAGGTGTATATATGTTCAGGCTCATCACCACGCTACGCTCTGTGGGGCGGACTGATGAGTACACGCGCAAGAGTCTGTGGTGCAGCTGGAGCCGTAGTAGATGGTTATTCGCGCGACACCAACGAGATTCTGCGCCTGAACTTCCCCACATTCTCCATGGGGGGATACGCACAGGACCAAGGACAACGCGGAAAAGTGATGGACTACCGCACACCCATAGAGTTCAGCGGCATACGCGTATCTCCAGGAGATGTGGTCTTTGGCGACCTCGACGGTGTCTTGATAGTGCCCAAGGAGGCGGTCAATGACGCTTTCGCCGGAGCAATAGAGAAAGCCCGGGGCGAGAAACTCGTGGCAGAGGCTATACGCAACGGTATGCCAAGCGTCGAGGCTTTCGAGACATTCGGGATTATGTAAAGGAACACGTATTGTCCTATCATCAGACTGACCAAAAGAACAAAAGGACTAACAAGCATAAGGAATATCATGGAACAATTCAGAATTGACGGGAAAATAGCCGTAATAACAGGCGGCGGCTCGGGCATTGGGCTCGGCATTGCAGAAGTATTGGTGAAAGCAGGAGGAAGGGTCGTCATTGTCGGACGCGACGAGGTGAAGCTTAAGGAGGCCAAGCTGAGACTCGGCGAACAGGCTGTATACAGAGTCTTCGATGTCACAGACAAGGAGGCTATACCAGCTTTCGTAGCAGAGATAGAGCAGAATGTAGGACCTATTGAGATACTTGTCAATGGAGCTGGTGTACACCTGAAGAAACCAGCTCTCGACGTAACAGACAATGACTACCTGCGGGTGCTCGATGTACATCTGCTCAGTGTCTTCGCCCTGACACGCGAAGTGATGCGATACATGGTTGAACGCCGAAGCGGAAGCATAATACTCATAAGCAGCATGACAGCTTTCATGGGCATGACACAAGTTGTAGCATATACAACGGCGAAGACCGCCATTCTCGGCATGCAACGGGCCATCATAGCAGACTACTCACCGATGGGCATACGCGTCAACACAGTATCACCGGGATGGATTGACACTCCGATGTTCCATAAGGCAACGGACAACGACCCCGCACGAAAGGCGAAGATACTGTCAAGAATACCAACACGGACATTCGGAGAGCCGGCTGACATAGGGAACGCGGTGTTGTATCTATGCTCACATGCGGGGAAATATGTAAACGGTGTGAACCTGCCAGTCGATGCAGGAGCTGTGGAGGCGTTCTGAATGATTATCAGCTGACAATAATCCATGAACATTAAAAAATGTCATCATATCAAACAATGAACGGCTATCTAAGAAAAGACGGAAGAAAAGGCATACGTAACATCATCGTCGTGACATATCTCGTCGAATGCGCTCATCATGTTGCTGATATGATAGTACGAGAATTCCCATTGAAAGACGACGTACACGTCGTAGGATTCGGAGGATGCGCGCCAAATGACTATGCTGAGCGGATGATGCAGGAACTATGCACCCACCCTAATGTCGGAGGCGTGGTGATATGCTCACTCGGATGTGAGAATTTCAACCGAGACAGACTGCTGAATAATGTCAGGGACAGCGGACGCGAAGCATCACTCATAGTAATTCAGGACGTGGGTGGCACACGGACGGCCATAGATAAAGGTGTAGAGGCCGTTAGAGAAATGCTGTCTATAACAAAGAGGCATAAAATGGTGACGATGGAGTTATCGGATCTTTGCATCGGGACTGTATGCGGAGGGTCTGACGCATGGAGCGGCCTGACAGCAAACCCAAGCGTAGGGAGAACATTCGACAGACTTGTCTCTGCTGGTGCCACATGCATATTCGAAGAGCCAGGTGAACTGATTGGATGCGAGGACATGCTGAGAAGGAGAGGTGCGGACACAGAAACAGGAAACAAGCTCTTCGACTGTATCGTGAAGGCAGACAAATACTACAAAGCCATGGGACACGACAGCTTCTCACAGGGAAATGCAGTGGGCGGACTGACAACGATAGAAGAGAAATCGCTCGGCTCGTACTGCAAGAGTGGCTCAGGCACAATACAGAAACTCATCACTCCTGCCGAACGGCCTCCACGCTGCGGAGGATTGTATATGATGGATGTTGTGCCAGACGGAGAACCTCTGTGGGGGTTCCCCAATATCAGCGACAATGCCGAGATAATGGAGATGATAGCATCTGGATGCCACATAATACTGTACACAACTGGCCGCGGTTCAGTGGCTGGCTCTGCCATATCGCCTGTCATAAAGGTATGCTCAAACCCTGACACTTTCAGGCGTATGGAAGAGGATATGGATATCAATGCCGGTAAGATCATAACAGAAGGTGCTTCTTTTGACGACATCGCATCTGAGATTATCAACCTCATAACGGACATCGCTGACGGTAAGCAGACAAAATCAGAGGCTCTCGGACACCGTGAATATTATATCGGTTATAAACACTTCGACAATAGATAGACTGACATCCACATACTGTCACGCACTAATGGGGAAACCGCTCGTGGGATATCCGAGCCTGCCTATTGTCATGAAATTGAAAATACCGAACATGATAAAACCTATCAATCTGCTATATCAACTATGCAAGACCACATCATAAAGAAAATCGAGACATGGCAAGTGCGCCGCAACATACCGCTGTTCGACAACGCACGTACAGGACGTTCGCCCATGCCATGGGACATCATGGTCGTGAGGATAACGACAGACACAGGATTGGTCAGTGCTGTCCCTGTCGTCGCACCACGCTCGGGCATGGTGACGCAGAGCTATCTGCACGACAACATAATACCCGTCATCATAGACCGCAGCATATATGAGCGTGAGGCAATATGGCATGAGTTCTGGAACATCGACCGCCATATCACGTTCTTCCCTGTCTATCTGCCAGGAGGAATCGATGTCGCATTATGGGAACTGGCTGCAAAAGCTGCTGACCTCCCACTGTATAAGTACATAGGGGCCTATCGGGACAAGTTGCCTGTCTACGCCAGCAGTCTCTTCCACTCAACTACACAGGAGTATATCGACGAGGCACGATTCTATCAGCGCCGCGGAATAAATGCTTACAAATGCCACCCACCGGGACCATGGCAGAAAGACATGGAGATACACCAAGCGCTGAGGGATGAGTTCGGTCCCGACTTCGTACTTATGTCCGACCCCGTAGCAGAATACACCCTCGACGAAGCCATACGTGTCGGAAGACATATGGAGAGATTAGGCTATCTGTGGCTCGAAGAGCCATTCCGCGATTTCGAACTATACAAGTATACACAATTGTGTGAGGCTCTCGACATGCCTATTGCAGCAACAGAGACTACAAGAGGATGCCACTGGGGTGTAGCGCAGGTAATCAACCAGAAAGCAGCTGATATTGTGCGGGCTGACGTATCATGGAAGCATGGCATTACGGGTACCCTGAAAATTTGCCATCTCGCCGAGGCATTCGGCATGAGATGCGAGATTCACACATCGACAACAGGACCGCTCGAGATGGCTAACCTGCACGTATCGTGCGCTGTACGCAACTGTGAGTGGTTCGAGTATTTCGTCCCGCACGACGTATTCCAGTTCCCAATGAAAGAGCCGCTGCCTATTGACGACAAAGGATGGATACATGTGCCGGACAAACCGGGACTGGGATGCGAGCTCGACTGGGATGCTATAGAGAATGGATGTGTTGACTACAAGGTTATTGAAGTATGAAAAAGACAAATGTCAGGTGGGGCATCATAGCCCTGATATTCTTTGCCACCACAATCAATTATATCGACAGGCAAGTAATAGGTCTGCTGAAACCAACACTGCAACATGAGTTAGGGTGGTCGGAGGCTGATTTTGGATACATCATTACAGTATTCAACATCGCCTATGCAATAGGAATGGTGGTCGGAGGCAGAATGCTCGACAAGTGTGGAACACGCATTGGTTATATCATAACAATATTCGTGTGGAGCCTTGGCGGGATGCTGCATGCAGCCGTACGCTCCGTTGCGGGCTTTGCCCTCATGCGTGCCGTACTTGGCGTTGGCGAGGCTGGCAACTTCCCTGCTGCCGTGAAGACAACGGCGGAGTGGTTCCCAAAACGCGACAGGGCTTTTGCTACTGGCGTGTTCAATTCCGGTTCAACTATTGGAGCCATCGCCGCTCCATTCATTGTGGCTGTCATCGCTGACGCTCTCGGATGGCAATGGGCATTCATCATCACTGGAGCCGCAGGCTTCGTGTGGATTGTGGCATGGCTTATGTTCTACAACACGCCTGAAAAGCATAAGGGGGTGAACAAGGCTGAACTGGAGTATATACACAGCGATGAGAACGACACTGATGCCAGTAGGCAAACAGAGACCACTAATGATAACACCCAACAGATGGGATGGAGACATCTGTTCAAGTATCCACAGACTTACGGGATATTCCTCGGAAGGTTCGTGACAGACTGGGTATGGTGGTTCTTCCTCTTCTGGATTCTCGACTATATCATGACAACACATGACGTTAACCTGAAAGCCACAGTACTACCATTGGTAATAATCTATGCCATGGCAAGTGGCGGCGGACTGGCAGGAGGAGCCGTATCATCATCATTCATTAAAGCGGGATATTCAACAGACTTCGCACGTAAGACAACAATTCTTATTTTCGGATGCCTCGTGCTCGTCCTTAATATCGTTCCATACATCGACAACCTTTGGCTCATGGCTGTTCTTATAGGCGTTGCAGCATCAACACATCAGGCATGGGCGTCAAATATATATACCATCGTCAGTGACATTTATCCAAAGAATCTTACAGCATCAATGACAGGTATATCGAGTGTCGGGGGAGCAATAGGCGGAGCTCTGGGAGCATCATTCGTCGGACTTATACTCAATCATACGGGAAGCTACACTCTCATCTTCATCATAGCCAGCTGTATGTATATCTTGGCATGGATGATACTGAAGATATTCGTAAGAGGACCTTTGAAAATATGATATCAACAATCTGAGCATTTCCTAGCACCATGTAGGGATAAGACCAGAGATAGAAAGGGAGGATAACGGAGCCTGGGCATGGCCTAAGACTGACAGCGAGGATGACAGAACCTTGCATGACCTGAGAAAGACTGCGAGGATGACGGAGCCTGGGCATGACCTGAGCAGGCATAACAAATTATAAAAGCCCTAAGAATATCGCTACTCTCAGGGCTTCGCTCTTTTCAAAAAGAAGGCGGCTTCCTACTCTCCCGCATTGCATTGCAGTACCATCGGCGTAAG
>OBLI01000665.1_pt1 | contig 35958 bp, 23 predicted proteins | sample 1519701 | NCBI WGS metagenome assembly OBLI01 (sample SAMEA3663005, study PRJEB22513) | pig gut metagenome | biome: pig gut; feature: pig-associated habitat; material: faeces | place: France | collected 2012 | reverse complement strand
CAGCATTTCCAACACGGAAGCCCTATGTCTCGGCAATGTTGGATTATGTTATTTCAGCAAATCCAGCAAGGTATATTCTCCGTTGGGGATGTTCGCCGCTGCACGATACTCTTTCATTGCTTTTACCAATGTATCCGGATTACTGAAGTATTCCCTCACAAAATCATAGGATTTAACATCATGCATCCGCAGGTCAATTTTACAGAAATCACTTGGTTTCTTCCCTGACCGTTTGAATCGTTCATACACACCCTCATTATGGATGATAAGCATCTCAATCTCCGGAGCGGTTATCACATTGATCACATCGATTTTGTGGGCATACGCTTTGCTCAGACGGAATTCCTCCCTTCGTGAATCCAGAATCCGCACCACGGATATTTGATCATCAAACCCTTTTCTCAAGTACCGTTCCTCAAAACGCTTGGCGCTTCGGCATCGTATCACGCGCTCGTCAAGCATTTCACTTCGAGAAAAAATCAAGAGGTCATTGTCCACCAGAATATCCATGATCGCCGATTCCGCTGCGCCTTCGCAGATACAGGCTTTATATTTTGACAATTCCATTGCCCAGCCTCCTCACCCGATGGAAGCTGCGAGGCTCTTTTTCAATCGCATATAGGCTTCATATGCAGGTGTTGTTCCATCGAGGAATCCACTCTGGTAGGCATCACTTTTCTTGATGTCGTTGCGAGTGAGGATATTGCTCAAATTATCAACCATGATTCCGTTCCGATTGCGAACAATATGGATACCATCGTTTCGGTCGTACTCATCCAACAGCTCTGGATAATGCGTGGTAAAAATCAGCGTACCGCCCTTTTTATTCAGGCTGCTGTCCATAAAGAACCGCACAAGCGTGGTTACGATCTCCTTGTTGAAATGGTTCTCAATTTCATCCAACAGAAGATATCCGCCAGACTGAAGAACCTCTTTTACCATGGAAAAAGTAATGATGCCTTTTATCGTACCCGAAGACAAATACTGCTCCAAATCCATCGCATTATTGAGAATGATCTCGTCTTCCCCTTTGAATTTCAAATGGATAGACATCTTCTTCTCCATCTGCTCAAAATACAGTTTCTCAATCGTCGGGTCAAGAAATGCAATCACTTCTAACGGAATATCTTCTGAGAACGGAAGCACGTTGATGTTGGTGTACGAAAGTAAGCTACAAATCTCCAGGGTATCCCTGGTTTTCTTGTTGTGAGCGATGATGAAGCTAACATCGTCAGAAAGGAAGATTTCATTTTCATTTCGGATTGCAGTCGGCTCCAGTCCGGAAAAATCTGTCAGCACTTTTTTGGACTGCACAGCAGCTGCGGGCTTCTCCCACAGTTTTTCGTTTACAATGGAGTAAATAAAGTCTCCAGCTTTTGCTTTTCGGGAAGTGATCTCCGTTTCCAAGCAGCATATATTTTGATTTGCATCGTAAAAATAGATTCGGAATACCGCTTTTTTTGTTCCTCCCAGAATCGTTTTCGCGTCCACATGATTGATGGGCTCATTTTTCACAATGTTCAGAGCGAGCTCAATTGCCTTCAAAACAGAGGTCTTTCCCGATGCGTTAATGCCAATGAACGCATTTGCGGAATGAAGACTGGCACTCGGTTTCGATAATAACTGAAATAGGTTCTCTTTATCGTCCTCGCTCACACGCTGCTGGGCATAAAAAATGATATCCAGATCCTGTTTAAAAAGAGGCAAACCCTTCGCTGTGATTCTCAGTATCTTCATAGCAAGTCCTTTCCTAAAAACGAAAAAACCGTTTTTATTTCCGATATTGCATATTATACTCCACTATTAAGAAAATATCAACGGGTTTTACGTTTTTATTTTTTAAAAGTGAATGATGGCACATCGGGTTCGCTCTGATGCTCTGTGCATAGGCGCTGCCGGCGAAATGAACTGCCGGATTTGTATTATGATATAAAAACTCCCGCCGGGAGGAACGGCTTCAAGGGTCGTCTCCTCCTGACGGGATATTTTACGCATTTTACCCCGCCACAACCGGGGATGAATTTTTATCTCTCCCCGGCGGCGTACCGCCGGGGAGAGACAGAAAAGAATTATGATTGGGGTATACAGGTGAATTCGATGTACTTGCGCGGTATTCGTCGCCACAAAACCTTATCCCCTAGCATAAGCTATTGGACGAGATGTGCGATTCATTCACCACGCCATGACCGTGGAGTTAGAGGGGATTAGGCACCGCCACCAGGAGCGGGGGAAGCGGGAATGGTACCATTAGTGGCAATACTACTGAAATCTACGGTGATGCTCAGAGTAGAGGGATCATACTTGTCGGACGTGAGGTTCCAGTCTTCGCCTTCAAACCAAATAAGCACAGTCACCTTAACATAGTCTTCAGTGGAGGTAGAGTTTTTGATGACTACGTCGCTACCCAGAAGGCAGTCGGTTTCATCATAGGACTTCAGTGCAACTGTTCCGAGTTCGGGTGCAGACTTTGAGTCCTTATTCCAAGCACCGTAAACCATGTAGTTATTCTTGGCTTTGTTCTGTGCCTCACTGTTGCCCAGATCTACAGGACCATAAATGAAAGGTCCGGTTTCAGCCCCGGGGTAATTGCAAATGATGCCAACTCGCAAAGCCGTATCCATCTGCTGAGAAGCACCGGTTACTGTAATATTGCTGACATAGAGTCCCTTGGCAAGCGTTTTTGCATCACTGCTACCAGTAGAACGGATGTTAAAGTTTCTTGCAACAACATAGCTATTGGTAGCACCATCACCTGAATTTGGCTTGAATGTACCTCCATTAAGAATACTGCTAGTAACGTCTGTTCTGGTAGTATCATCAGCAACATAGTTGGCTGCAAGTTTTGCCGTTGCGTGATACCAATTCGTCAAATCGTTTGTGGAGACCGGATTAAGAGGGACATTGTTGGTGTCTGCCTCAGCGGTTGCGGAAATGCCCCATGCGCCAGAGCCATAGGAGATGACGAGACCGCCTTCAGATGTGGCGTTGACGGACATGCCAGTCGCCTTAACCGTTCCCGATGCCACAAACCATGCATAAGCTAATTCCGCCTGAAAAGGCTGCTTGATTGGGCTTGATACCCCACCGGATACCCCGGGAGAATTGCAATTGAAAGCTTGAAAATACCTTTCCGCACAGTGGAAAAATGGAATTAATCGCGTTATGCGCCCATAGCATTTTGAACGGAGATGCCCAATTTTGCGTAGGGAATCGTCCCATTCACCCCCGCCAACTTTCCATTTCCTGACGGGATCGTCCTGCATCTTATCTCTCTCGTCTTCCCGCCGCTTTTTCCGGAAAGTTCTACCCCAAAAATACCCCAAAAAATGCAAAAGGGATTATGATAGATGCTGGGACGGCGGGGCCTCCGCTGTCCCGATTCTATTTCCCAGAAAGAGAGGAACTTGCCATGCAAAAATTGCCAGAGGGCGTGCGAATGCGGAAATCGGGACTGCTGGAAAAGCGGTTCTCCGTCAACGGCTGCCGGTACTCCGTCTATGGGAGGTCCACCCGGCAGCTAAAGCAGCGGGAGCAGGAAAAAAGAACACAGCTGCTGGGCGCGCCCCGGGTCCAAACCGGAACCGTCACCACAGACCAGTATTTTGAGACCTGGATCGAGGGAAAAAAGCTCTCCGTCAAGCCCAGCACCATCCGGGTTTACACCTCCTATTACAGGCCCTACATCAGTCCCATCATCGGCTGCCTTCCCTTGGAGCAAATCACCCGGCGGCACATTCTGCGGATTCAGTCCGAGGCCTCCAACCATCTTTCCCCCGCCACCAACAACATTCTGCTGCAGGTGGTGAAAATCCTTTTAAACGAGGCCGTGGAGGACGGGCTGATTCCCCAGAACCCCGCCAAGGGAATCAAGCCGGCGAAAAGCGTCCAAAAGGCCAGCGAGACCTACCACCGGGCGCTGACACCGGAGGAGCAGAAGCAATTTATGAATGCAGCAAAGGGAAATTTCTATTATGAACTGCTGGCCTTTCAGCTGCTCACCGGAATGCGGTTGGGAGAGGTGGGGGCGCTGTACTGGAGCGATATCGACCTGGAAAAACAGCTCATCCATGTGCGCCGGACCATCACCCGGACGGAGGACGGCGTCTTTTTCATCGGCGACAGTCCCAAATCCCAGGCGGGACTGCGGGATATCCCCATCAACGCCGCCCTTTCCGATCTGCTGGACCGTCAGCGTGGACGGCAGCTGCTGCGAAAGCCCGGCTTCCGGCAGCTCTGCTTCCCCTCCCCCACCGGTCAGATGATCAGCCACGGCTCCGTAAACCAGAACATCCGCCGGATCCTCTCCCAGCTGGGCAGTCAGGGCATTCACATTCCGCCCTTTACCTCCCACGCCCTGCGGGACACTTTCGCCACCCGCTACATTGAGCAGGGCGGAAACCCCCAAACCCTGAAAACCATTCTGGGCCACAGCAGCTTTTCCGTCACCATGGATTTATACAGCCAGGTGCTGCCAAATACCAAAAAGCAAGAAATGGAAAGAATCATCATAGAGATTTAGCAAAAGCTGTCAATTCTTTATTGCATTCACAAAGCATTGGTGCTATAATGACGATGAATTATTGTATCATGAAATTACTATCCTCATTTGAAAGGAGCAGGTCGTTGAAATCCTCAACTCATCTCAGACGGCGTCTGGCCTTGGCCGCGCTGGCGGTTTTTGCGGCTCTGCTTTCTGTTTCCGCCGCCACCTACGCCTGGTACATCTACAACACCGCGGCCCGCACCACCCGGGTGGAAATAGCAGCGGGCAGCAGCGTCTCCCTGCAAATCTCCAATGCGGCAGAGGGACCCTACAGCTCCTCCACAGTGATGGAATCCTTTTCCGGGATGCTGATCCCCGTCTCCACCGACAGCATCACCGGCGGCTTCCAGCGGGTGGAAGCCTTTGCCTCCGAATGGAACGCCGCAACCGGCGCCTACCGTTCGGTGGCAAAATACTTCACCGCCGGAACGGAAATGTCCCACTACTACAAAACCTCCCTGTATCTTCGCACCAACGGCGGCGACCTGGATATCTACCTCTCGAACATCGGCTTTGAGGATGCCAACGACCAGAATCCCATCTCCACCGCCATGCGTATCGGCCTGGTGGCCCAGGGGAAAGAATACGTTTTCGCCATCAATACCGCACACAACCCCAACGCCGACGACAACGGCGCCAAGGAGCCCGAAGGCGGCTACGTACTGCGGCATGACAAAACCGACGGCTCCACCGTGGCCTTCACCCCCTACACCAGCGCCAATTTCTGCATCTACGATTCCCAGACCGGCGCGGTTACCCTGCCGGAGGGAGCGGTTTCGTTCTGCACCGTCTCCGGCGACGGCCACGGCGGCTACGGAGAGCCGGTGAAGCTGGATATCTACCTGTGGCTGGAGGGCTGCGACGAGGACTGCACATTGAACCTGGCGGGGCAGACCATGCGGAATCTGGCCCTGTCCTTTGCAGGCTTCAACGGAAAGGCGGGGAACTAAATGGAGAAAAAGCAGCAACTGACAATCCTGCTGCCGGTGATCGTCGCCCTGCTGGCCGGGCTGATTGCCCTGAGTGCCGCCACCTACGCCTGGTTCACCTTTGACCCCTACACCAACGTGACCCCCCTGGAGGGCAAAATCTCCAAGGGCGAGGCCAATCTTCTAATCAGCGAGAGCAAGGACGGTCCCTTTGACAAGCAGTGCGCCGTCTTCTCCCAGGAGCTCCGGCCGGTTTCTACCGTGGATTTGAATCGGTTCTATACCTCCATCGCCCAAAACCGGAATGGCTACAGTGTGGCCTTTCAGGAAGTGACCGATAAGACCGACCAGTATCTGATTCACGGCACGGTTTATCTGCAATGCCTGGGGGGCAGCTGCGACGTCTACTTCCAAACGCCGGATTTGGAGATCAGCGGCGACGACCAGGTGCTGTCCGCCGGACGGCTGGGAATGAGAATCACCGACAAAAACGGCAGGCAGACCTCTTTTGTGTTTAAGCTGGATGCCCTGGGCAGCACCACCGGCGCCCAGCAGCGGCCTACGGTTCAGGAGGACAATGTGGTACTCTCCGGCATCGTGGGCACCGGCGCTCCCGTGTTCGTCAAAGACCCCGCCGTTTCCATCGGCGATTATCAGGCGGATGCCGCCAATCCCAAAAAGCTGCTCACCCTCCAGTCCGAGGAAATTGCCCAGGTGGACTACTGGCTCTACCTGGAGGGCTGCGACACCGCCTGCTACAATCCGGTGCACAGCCAGGACATCACCTTGCAGCTCGGCTTCGCCGGGGAGCCGGTGAAAGAGGGAAACAACTAACCATTCCATTTTTGAAAGGAGGCGGAGGAACATGAAAAAGAAGCTCCTGACCCTTTGGGGCCTGTGTGCCGCGGCAATTCTCACAGCCCTGGTGCTTACCTCCGCCACCTTTGCCTGGTTCACCGCCAACCGGCAGGTGGGCACCGACCGGGTCTCCGCCCGGGCCGGGTCCAACGCCCTGGAGCTGCAAATCGGCCGAATGGGCGGCGGCAGCTTCCAGCCGGAAACCGACAATGAGGTGATTCTGAAAAATCAGACCTCCCCCCTGATGCCGGTTTCCACGGCAGACCTGAAAACCTTTGTATACAATCCCATGACGTTGGACGGCTTCGCGGAGGAATTCCTCCCCACCGAGGATGAATCCCTCTACTACCACGACACCATCTACCTCCGGGCCAAGGCCGACGGAATGCCCCAGGGCACCAAGGTCACCCTTTTCCTGGACAATACCGACACGCCCATCGTGGAAACCGTGGACGGAGAGCTGCTCACCGCCGCCCGGCTGGGCATGACCTTTAACGGTGCCTCCCCGGTGATCATCACCCTGAGCTCTGTCAACGAGGGCAGCAGCAACCCCCGCCCCGGCGGCATTGCCATCGGCCCTGGGCAGGTGCTCTCCTATTCCAACGGGAGGGTGACCGCCGTCAACGACCCGGCCATCGCTCTGGCGGATGCCCAAATCACCGCCGGAGGAACACCGGGCCAAAAGCCTCTGGCCACTCTGGAATTGAATCAGCTGTACGCCGTGGACGTCTACTTCTACCTAGAGGGCTGCGACCCGGACTGCGTCAGTGAAAAGGTTGGCCTGGACAAGGCCGCGCTGAATCTGGCCTTTTATGGGCTGATTGCCGGTTAAGGAGGGCTGACCGTGAAGCAGAAATCAACCACCAAAAAGCTTTTTGCCACCTCTGTGCTGCTTTTCCTGCTGGCCCTTGTGAGCATCACCGCCGCCACCGTGGCCTGGATGACCATCGCGGACCGGACCAGAGTGCGAAGTATGCGGATGGAGATCACCTCCGGTGCCAATCTCCGCTTTGATCTGGACCCCCATGAGGAATTTGAGGATTACGTCAAAACCCTTTCCTTTCTGGACATTGCCCAGCGCATCTACCAGGAAAAGGGCTTTCACCCGGCAGACAATCCCCTGGTCCCCGTCACCACCAACGACTGCATCCACTTCACTCTGGAGGACGGAACGGCAGCCAAGCCGGAATACTATCTGGAATTCACCCTGCATTTTATGGCCAGTGAGGACATGATCGTCCATCTCACCGGCGCCGGATTGGACGGTACCCGGGTCCAGTCCTCCATTGCCGCACTTCCCAGGGCCCTACGGCTGAGCTTTACCGCAGAGCAGACCAGCATCTATGACCCCGGCCTGGGAGACAGCTGGCACCAGAGCGCAGCAGGCAAGGTTTTCGGCCTGCCGGGGGGCGACAGCATCACCTATCACCAGGGCAACACCCTGTTCTCCCTGAAAGCAGGAGTGGACAAGCCGGTGGTCCTCCGTGTCTGGCTGGAGGGAACCGACGAAGCCTGCACCGACGAGCTGCGGGACATGGACTACAGCATCCGCCTTCGTTTCGTAGGAACGGACGAAAACGGCAACCTGCTGGAGGATGCCCGAGCAGCCAGCCAACGCAACAAGCAGACAGAAAAGGAAGGTAATTGATCTATGAAAGCACTGAAACGCGGAGCCACCATATTAATCAGTATTCTCCTTTGGGCAGTGATTTTGCTGGCTGCCCTGTTCGCCTTTACAACCCTGGCCACCAAGAACAGCAACCAGGTGGCAAGTCTTGCCGGCTTCACTCCCCTGAGCGTGGTGTCTGATTCCATGGCGCCTACTTTCAACGCCGGTGACCTGATTATCATCCGAAAGTGTGACCCTGCCACCCTGAATCAGGGCGACATTGTTACCTTCCACACCATCATCAACAACGAGTTCGCTCTGAACACCCACCGGATTGCGGAGATTCAGGACCAGGGCGGCGTCCGCAGCTATGTGACCAAGGGCGACAACAACGCCATCGCCGATGTGCACATGATCTCCGATGGTGATATCGTGGGCAAATATGTGGCCAAGCTTCCTAATTTCGGCAAGGTGGTCCAGTTCCTCTCCGGCAGCACCGGCTTCCTGCTGGTGATCGTGCTGCCCCTGCTGGTGTTCTTCATCTATCAGGTTTATCATCTGGTCACCGTGAGCATTGACCTGAAAAAGGCCCTGGCGGTGGAGAGTGTTCAGGAAAATGCCCAGGCAGACACCCTGCTGGCGGATGCGGCAAGAGCAAAGGAAGAGGCCGCCAAAGCCAAGGCAGAGGCGGAAGCCGCCAAAAAAGAGGCAGAGGCCGCCCTGGCAGAAGCAAAGCGGCTGCGGGAAGAGGCTGAAAAGCAGACGGAAGTAAAGGACGAAAAGCATGAGTGATTTTCTGAAATTTGCCTTTGAGGTCATCTCTCAGGTTGTTTATAACCTGGCCGGGGTTCTTGCTGCGGGATTTAAGCTGCTGGTCACCGGCTGGCGGGATTACTTTACCATCTTTTTCACCTATTTCCCCACTGTGGGCATTCTCGGCAAAATTCTCTCCGTGCTGCTGATGGTGATTCTCATCGCCATCCCGGTGCTGGCGGTCTTTTTGCTGGTCCGCACCTTCGTTCTGCGCCGCCGTCTGAAAAAGGACAAGGTGGACAATGCAGAGCTCTACCGGGAAATCGGTCGGCTGAACCGTCAGGTGCTGAACCTGATTGATGAAAAGAACAAAATTCTGGCCCTGAAGGTCAACACCATGGGCGGCACCGAGCGGATTCCCTACATGGGCGCCTCCGCCCTCACCGACGATACCCTGCCCACCGTGGGCAACGTCACCGGGCGCGCCGGAGTCGCCGCCGGAAATGCCAATCTGAATACCGCCCAGATCAACATCGCCAAGGGGTCCGTCAACACCGAGGGCGAGGAAAGCACCTCCCTGGAGGAGAACCGCTTCCCCAAGCTGGCCCTGGTGGACCTGAAATACAAGGAGTACGTCCCCCCCATTTTCGACGACGAGGTCACGCTGGAGCAGGTGGTTACCGGCTATCGGGACTTTGCCTGCAGCCAGATGCACCTGTACTATACCCCCGAAATCGTCCGCCGCTTTGTTGCGGGCATGGCTTCCAGTAAGCTGCTGATCCTGGAGGGCATCTCCGGTACCGGTAAAACCAGTCTGCCCCACTCCTTCAGCCGCTTCCTGGAAAATCCTGCCACCATGGTGTCCGTCCAGCCTTCTTTCCGGGATCGGACGGAGCTGCTGGGTTACTTCAACGAATTCTCCAAGCGGTTCAACGAGACCGAATTCCTCCGGGCCCTCTACGAGGCCGGCTACCGGGAAGAGCCCAGCATGGTGATTCTGGACGAAATGAACCTGGCCCGTATCGAATACTACTTTGCCGAAATACTCTCCGTTTTGGAAATGCCCAGCCACGACGAATGGGTGCTGGACCTGGTGCCTACCGCCTGGGACTCGGACCCCAAGCTGCTCTTTGACGGAAAAATCCAGGTTCCGGACTCCATCTGGTTCATCGGCACCGCCAACAACGACGACTCCACCTTTACCATCACCGATAAGGTCTACGACCGTGCCATGCCCATCGAGCTGAACGAGCGGGCGGCCCCCTTTGAATGCGAGCCCCGGGGCACCTGCCGGGTGACCAGCGCCCATTTGCAGGCACTGTTTGAAAAGGCCAAACAGGACTATCCCATCACCCCCGCCACCCAGGCCAAGCTGGAAAAGCTGGACGGCTACCTGCAAACCCGCTTCAAGCTGGCTTTCGGCAACCGTATCATCAAGCAGATGCACGATTTCATTCCCGTGTATGTGGCCTGCGGCGGCAAGGAGCTGGACGGCATGGACTACATCGTGGCCAGAAAGGTGCTGAAAAAGCTGGAAAGCCTGAACATCACCTTTGTCCGGGACGAAATCCGCAGCCTGAACGAATACATCGAAAAGGTCTTCGGCAAGAGCAACATGGCCGACAGCAAGGCCTATCTGAACCGCATCCAGAATCTATTCTGATTTCTAAACTATCTATCCCGGAGGGAAAACAGACATGGCAGGTACCATTACCGATCTCTATTTAAAATATGTAAATAAGGTTGGAAAGACCTTGGAGAACGACCGGTACTTCCAGTACCTGTTCGAGATGGTCCAGGCCGGCTCCACCACGTTGAAGCAGAGCCACCAGGTCCTGCACAAGGTGGTGGACGAGCGGTGGCTCAGCGTGATTGAGGAGAGCCTGGACGCGCTGAACCGAATCACCGAGCATCCCCGGCGGTTCGTCACCACCAGTGAAGAGTTGGTGCCCGTGGAGCTGGCGAGAAAAATCTCCGCTGAAAGCGTGCGCCATCTGAGCCAGAACACCCAGTTCATCGCTCCCAGCAAGGATGGGGACATTCATCCCACCAAAATTCTCAACGTCACCACCGAGGAAACCTACAACCTGTACGAAAACCGGTTCATCTACCACCTCATCCGGCGGCTGGTGACCTTTATCGATAAGCGGACGGACGTGATCTTCTGGTCCACCGGCGACGAGACCCGGAACACCCTGATGATGCAGTCCTCCGTGGACGATGCCTATGAGCAAATTGAATACAAGCTGGAAATGACCATCAAAAATACCCAGAGCTTCGCCGAGAACGACAGCGAGAACATGCAGGTATTTATGCGGATCGACCGGGTGCGCCGTATGGTCATGGCCCTGAAAAACAGCGCGTTCTGCGATCTGATGGCAGGGTGCACCAAGGTCACCAGTCCCATCCAGCGAACCAACACCATCATGAAGGACCCGGACTACCGCACCTGCTTCAAGCTGTGGCAGTTTTTGGAGACCTACGAAGAGGTGGGCTATTCCATCGAGGCCCGGGATTCCGCCCTGGAATTCGACGAGGAATACATGATTCAGCTGTATTCCAACCTGATTACCAACTACACCGTTTTCAAAAGCCTATTGGAGGCTGACCCCCGGCGCTTAGACGAAATTCCTCCGAAAAAGCGCAAGGTGATCAAGCCCAAATTCATAAAGCAGATCGAAGAGCAGATCGTGGATGATTACAACATCCCCGATGTGGAGATTCGGCAGGTCATCATTGAAGAAGTCACCCAGGCCCAGCTGGACGCGGAAGCCAAGCTAAAAGAGGAAACCGAACTGCGCCAGCAGGCGGAAGCCGACCGGGACGATGCCCAGCAGGCCCTCCAGGAATACCGCTGGCAGGCGGATTTCCAGCTGGCTGAGGTCCGAAGCCAGGCAGAAGCACAGCTCAGCGATGTAAAGGAAGAAGCCGAAGCCGCGCAGAAAGCACTTCAAGAAGCCCTGGACAAGGCCAAGGCGGAGGCAGCGCAGCGGGAGGAGGAGCTGAAACGGCAGCTGGAAGAGCTGAAGCTTGCCAGTCAGGAAGCTCTGGACAAGGCCAATGCCGCTTCCGCCCGGCGGGAAGCCGCCATCAACGCCCGCATGGAGGCGGCAAGGAAGGATGCCCAGCAGGCGCTGGAGCAGGCCAATGCCGTGGCCGCCCAGCGGGAGGATGTGCTGAAACGGCAGCTGGAGGAAACCCAAAATGCCGTTCAAGAGGCCTTGGACAAGGCAGCGGCTCAGTCCGTCCAGCAGGAAACCGCGTTCAGGCAGCAGCTGGCCCAGGCCCAGGCAGAAGCCCAGCAGCTTCTGGAGCAGACCCAGGCAGAGGCAGCGCAGCAGGCAGAGGCCATGAAGGCCGAAATGAACACCATCCGGGAAAACAGCCGCAAGGCCCTGGACAACGCCGAAGCCCAGCAGCGGGAGGCCGCCCTGAACAACAAGATGGAGGCCGCCCGGCGCAGAGCCAAGGAATCCGTGGCCTATGCCCAGTCCCAGCAGCGCCAAGCCGCCTCCGAGTTGAAATCCGTCCAGGCCGCCCTGGAAAAAGCCTGCAAGGAGCGGGACGATGCCCTCCGCCTGGAGCAGATCGCCCAGCAGAAAGCGCAGAAAGAAGCCGCCGCCCGGAGGCCGCAGAGCGCCGTGCAGAAGAAAACAAATTCACCAAAAAGCTCCTGGAGGCGGTTGCCCAACGCCGGGAGGACCGGGTGAAATCAAACAATAAGGACACTCAATCGTAACCCATGAAATTCAAATGGTTTTTCACATTCATTAATTGCTGCGCCATTGTGCTGATCGTCGCCTCGCTGTTCGTCCTGCTGACGGTGGTCATGACCCCCTCCGGGCAGGTGCCTCAGGTGATGGGCTTCAGCATTTTGCAGGTGCTCACCGGCAGTATGGAGCCCACCATCCCCGAGGGGTCCATGCTGCTCATCCAAGAAACCGACCCGAAAAGCTTGCAGCCCGGGGATATCATCTCTTTCTTCTCCCCCGACCCCAGCCTGGACGGCGCACTGAACACCCACCGCATCCAGCAGGTCGTGGCAGAGGGCGACACCCTGGAATTCATCACCAAGGGTGACGCCAATTTTCTGGAGGACCAGCAGCCGGTGGCGGCGGAGCAGGTGGTGGGCAAGGTGATTTTCATCTCCCCCACCCTGGGCAAATTTGTCCGGCTGATCTCCAATCCGCTGGTGTTTGTCCTGGCCGTTCTGCTGCCCCTGGCCGCCATGCTGATCGCAAACCTGGTAAGGGCAATGCGTTCGGCGGTGCAGCTGGCCAAAAAAGAAGAGGAAGAAGCAGTCCGTCAGGCACTGGAAGCCATGAAAAATCGTTCCGAAACCCATGAGGACGGAAAGTGAGGAATTCGCCCATGAATGAACAACCCGACAATTCCCGGGAGGAAACCTATCGGGAGGCGCGAAAACAAATCGTCCGCAGCGCGTTTTTGGCTTTGGCCGCGCTGGGGGTGATTGTGTTTGCCTGCTATGCCTGGTTTGTCAGCAGCGGCACCGTTACCGGTACGGTGGGCTCGGTCCGGATCGACGGCAGCAGCTTCGAGCTGGCCAGCGAGGGCGGCGATGGTAACTGGGATGAGAAACTGGATGGTTATGCCGAACCGGGTGAAACACAACCCATTGATGGCCTGGACCTTGTGACCACCGGCAAGGAAAACGACATCATCTGGAAGATTTCCCCCAAGAGCAATCTGGAAAACGGCAAAGATCAAACCGGCAAAGATCAAACCGGTATCTCCCCCGGCTCCCATGGACAAATGCAGTTCTACATCATTCCCAAACGGAACGGAGACCTCACGCTAAAATTCGACATTGAACTGGCTCCTCTGGACAAGTATGGGAAGCAAATCACCATGGATGTTGATGAAACCCTTAACTGGCTTCTGCGGGGACATTTTCTGTTCTCCTATGAATGCCAGCAAGCGCTAGGTTATGACCCTAAAAACACTCCCACACTGAAGGCATATAATAACAAATCTTTCAATCTGACCTTTAGGGATGTGAAAGAAGATGAGCCAATTCTGGTTACTCTGGATTGGAAATGGCCGGAATTCATGAGAGATATAATTAACAATGATAAAGACGGTTTTACAGTAAAAGGCTGGATGTCCAAGGAACCCAATCACTTTTTCTATAACGGAAAAGACGAAAGCGGGAAAACAATTCAAATTTCCAAGCCGGATGATGAGAATTTTACTTCACAATTCGGTCAGTACAACAACTACTACAATAACGCCGATCAATATATCGGGGACAATGTTCAGAGCCTGATTCTCCGATTGACCGCGGAGGAAACCTGACCCAATAGAAAGGAGGCGGGAATATGGCCCGCAGCCAAAACCAAAAAAAGCATTTTTCCATCAAGCTGCGCTATCTGGTGCTTTTCCTGATCCTGCTTGCCTTGCTGCTGGCAGCGGTGGGCACTGTGGCCTGGATGCGCTATATCCGCAGCCTGCAAACCGTCACTATGGTGCAGGTGACCAACCTGTCTCTGGTGGGACCTGACGATAATACCCTCGCCATTGATCTGGGTGATCTGGATGTCTCCACAGGAGGCAGCGTGGGCAAGGAGTATGTGTTCGGTGTCAAGTCGGTAAATCTGAAAACCTGCACCATACAGCTTGCCCACACCACCAATATTCGTTTCACCTACGAAATATACAAGGCAACGAAGAACGATAACTCTTTTACTTATGACAATTCTGATCTTGTGGTCGGAAGTTATCTTAATAAAGACGGTAATGTTGCATTTCAAGGCAACGACCCCTACTTTACCAGAACCTATGAGAATCAGGCGGAAACTCCATACTACGTTCAGAAAAATGCCGCGCCGCTGTATTGGAAGAGTAACATTGTCAACATTAATGAGAATAATATCACCTATTTCGTTCTGAAAGTCACCTGGGAAAACCAGAAAAATACCAAAGAGACGGATATGGTTTATCTCACTGTGGGCACCGGAGGCTAATCATGAAACAAAACAAGAAATTGGTTATTCTGATTCTGCTGATGCTCACCTGCTTGGCCCTGGCGGTCACCGGCAGCGTTGCCGCTTACAACAAGACCAGCTTTGTCAAGCGGGTGATCACCACCAAAAGCGGTTCCAATGAACTGCGCTTCTCCTCCAACTACCTCTCCCGCATGGGGCGAGACAGCACTGACTACCAGGAAAAGGTGATCCGCATTTCCGGAGCAGGCCTGTCCGTGGGTGTCACGGTGTGTAACTATCCCCAAAGTGACATCACCAAGTTCAGCAATTCAGAAATCAAGTTTAAACTAAAGGTGGAGCTGCGGGCCCCCGATGGTAAGACAGTAACAGATAAAGACACCCAGTCCAAAATAACCATCAGTACGACCTCCCTCGATAAATTTGACTCTGAAAAAGAGTATTCCCTCCCCGGCGGGAAGTCCAGCATGAAACTGTTCAACTTTGTTTGCACCGATGCCAGCAATCTGAAAGACTATTCTCTTCGGATTGACGCCATCCCAACGGACACCGGCATGGATAAACTGGGCGCCGATTTGAAGTTGACATCCGGCGAAGCCATGGAGACTGCATGGTCCGGAGAATTCTCCCACGACAATAATGATGACCCCAAAAAGCTGGATGCATTCAACTACGTAATCTCCGGCTCCGCAGAGGGTACTGTAAGTCTGGAGATAAAAGGCCCGATTCAAATCAGCCAGTTTTCCCTTGATGAATTAGGTCTTTCAGGCGCCACAAGTCCCATATCGTTTCCAGTAGGCGGTGAGGGAAAGCCCACCAGCTACCGGCTGCAATTTTACCGAACCGGCGCTATTCCCAATACCGAAGCCTGGCCCACCGTTGAAGGTGATGAAGGCTATATCAAATTCAACTTCACACCCAAATCCAGCGAATAACAAATACCCCATCCTCGAAAGGAAGGATTCAGCCTATGTCTAAGCGTATCAGATTCACCGCGCTGCTGCTTGCGGTTTCTCTCTTTTTGAATACAGCGTCGCTTCCGGTTACAGCGGAGGGGGCTTTGGATTCCACGCTTTTCACACAGGAGGAGTCCGTCCCCACCACCGCGGAAACCCAATATACCACTGCCCCGCAGGAGACCGTCACCGAGACCGCTGCGGCCGCTTCCGAGGCACCTACCGAAGCCACTACTGAGACAACGACGGAAGCCACCACCGAGGCTACCGAGGGTACCACTGAAGCCACCACCGAGGCCACCGAGGATACAACCGAAGCCACTACCGGGGAAACCGAGGAAACGTCGGAAGCTACTGATGCCACGGAAGAAACAACCGAGGCCACCACCGAGGCACCTCAGGAGCCCATCCGGGGCAAAGTGGTTTGCACCACCAGCGTGAACATCCGCAGCGGTCCGGGAACCGGCTATGAAATTCTGGGCTCCGCTTATAACGAGGATGTGGTCTATGTTTATGAGATCGCACACATGGAGGACGCCGACTGGGGCCGCATTGGTGAGGGCCGGTGGATTTGCCTGACCTATGTGATTCTGGAGGGAACCGAACCCACTGAGGGAACGGAGGCCACGGAAGCCACAGAGGCTCCCCAGGCCACGGAAGAAACAACCGAAGCCACCACCGAAGCAACAGAACCCACCGAAGAATCCAAAGAAACGGAAGCAACAGAAACCACCGAGTCAACGGATGCCACCGAAACGGCCGAAAGCACCGAAGCGACGGACGCCACCGAGCTGCCGGAGCTGGAGGCCGAGCCGTCCCTGCTGAATCTGGATGCCACCACTCCTGATTTTGAAAAAGCAAAGACGCGGACGATTACTCCGGGTAAAATGGACCTGGTATGGTGGGCCGCAGTCTGTGGAAAAGAGAAAAGTATCACAGCCTGGGTAGACAGAAATGCCCCTGTCTCCGCCCTGGCAGAGGAGCCGGTTGATGCCGCCCCGGTTGAGGAAGAAACCGACCCCACCGAGGAATCTACCGTCCCCGCCACTGAGGAAACCACCGTCCCCGCCTCCGAGGAATCTACCGTCCCCGTCACCGAGGAAACCACTGTCCCTGTAACCGAGGCTACCACCCCCGTTACCGAGGAAACTACCGTCCCCGTGACGGAGGCTGCTACCACCCCCGTCACCGAGGCCGCCACTGTCCCCGAAACCACCGCCGCATCCGCGGATATCCAGTCCCTCAGCGACGCAGGGGTCGTGGCATTCACCGATGTGGAGGATACGCCCACAACCACAGATACCAGCAATCTGATTCCGGCGAATAGAACCTTAGAAATTTTAGACGCCAAAGATCTCATCTGTCTTTCCTATGTCAATCCGGAATACTATCAGGATCTCATTCTGGATATCGGCGTTGTAAAAAACACCACAATAATTAATGTGTCTTCTGACCAAGCCTACACCTATTCCCACGCCGATGAGTCTGACAATAACGTAACGGAAACACTTTGTTTCCGGGGCCTTGGCGGTGTTAATGTTCCATTCCAGGGGACTATAGAAATCAATGCGACCGCCACTGGCACCATCATCTCCCTGGACAAGCCCCTGTTTGTCGAGGTGGATACCTGTGCTGCTATCTGCAGCAATGAAAAGCCTCTGAACCTGAAATATGCCAAGGCAGAGGAGGGCAAAGCATACGACGAACCGTCTAAAAGGCTCAACGCCCTGCTGGCAGAGCAGGTTGTTAGTCACCTTGACGAAAACAATAAACCCATTACAAAGCCCTGGTATCTCTCCCTGTCCACAACCCAGGAGGGTGAAAGCATTCCGGGTCTGCTGCCCTTGATGGATACCATGAAAACCACTGACAGCACCCCCAGCAGCGCCTCCATTGTTTTCATGGGTGATGTTTCCGTTGTGACGGAAAACGCGAACAAATTAGCTCCCGTGGTCACCGGCAGCGGCTTCCTGTGCAACACCATGGAAGACGGTACAAGCCTGATTTTCAACGGCATTTCCACCATTCCGGAAGTGCAGAATACCACGTCTTCTGCCGGTACCGGCGGTCTGGTGGGCACCATAGGCGCTGGCTCTCAGCTGACGCTGCCCGCTCTTACTCTGGGCGCTGTCAGCAGCAGCTCCGGCGATGTTGGCGGATTGGTTGGCAGCATGGAAGCAGGTGCCCTCTTGACTTCCAGCGCCGCAATTACCCTGGGCGCTGTCACCGCCACCGATGGCAACGCCGGAGGCCTGGTGGGCTCCATGGCGGACAGCGCTGCTCTGGCTCTGTCCGATGCTACCCTCACCCTCAATAATGTGACTGCCAGCGGCACAAATAACGCCGGTGGCTTGGTGGGCTATGCCCTGAACCCGAATTTTGGAACCCTGCCCGAAATCAGCAGATTGGAAAGCATCGCAGTTATTACCGGCTGCAATGCCGGTGGTCTGGTGGGCAGCATGGAAATCTCTGTCAGTAATGCAGAGAACGCTCGCAGCCTCCCCCTGCAATCTCTTACGAATCTGACCATTGTGGGCACAAACAATTCCGGCGGACTGTTTGGCCTTCTGGTCAACACAGGTTCGGCCTATACCATCGGTATTACAGATAACGAAAGCACCAAAACTTCCAACGTTACCATCACCCTTGCCGGAGCAAGCAGCAGCGCAGACAGCAATGCTGGAGGCCTGATTGGCACCTATGCTGCCTCCCAGCTCACCGATTCCCTGATTCTGAGAAGATTTGACGTCACCTCCACCCTATCCCAGCAAGTCGGCAACTACGGCGGAATGATTGGCTATGTCCGTAATGAGAATTCCGAAATTGCTTATATTCATGTGGACGGAGCAACCGTCAGTACCACCACCGAAAGTGCCGCCCCCACCAATTACGGCGGCTTGATTGGCAGCCTGGACAATGTGGGCAATATGGTCCATGTAGCAGGCACGGTTACCGTAATCGCAAATAGTGGTGACAACGAGAAAAAATTCATTGGCAGCGGTTCGATCGGCGGCATCGTGGGGTCTATGCCCGCGGGTGTGCTGCGACTGGAAACTGCACCGGATTTGACACAAGCCGTTCCCTCTGCAACTGGTACCAGCACCAAGACCCGTGGCTGGATTCTGGGCAAACGGGGTGAAACCCTGGTGTATACCGATGCCTCGGATTGGGACCACAACAAGAGCGACACTGTCACAGATTCCAACACCAACGACACCGGCGTTTGGGGCCAGGTGCTGCGGGTTGGCGGAAAATCTCCTCTGAAAGTTGAGGCCACTTCTGAGGAAGAGGGCGGCGCAACTGCTGTTCCTCTGCTCGATTTTGACGAAACAGCCCATACCGTAACTGTCCGGGCTGTCCAAACCCAAGGCGGCAAGATTCTGGTTGGTAACGAGGTTGATTTTGCCGCCCTGGCGCTGCGGCTGCAGCTGGATGAAAAAACAGTAAGCAGCATTTCGGGCGCACTGCGTTTTAAAGATGGCGATTTGAGTGGAAATAGCGTTTCTATCGTTCTGAATAGTAATATCAACCTGGAAAACACCGGTCTCACCTGCCTGACAAAGGATTACTATACCAGTAACGGCTATTTCTCTTTCGACATTGCGGGCAACGATAATTCCATAACACTCCCCTCCATCATGGTTTATGCCGCAGCCGATTCTAATGCAAATGGTTCTCACGACCGGCAGGGTTTGATTGGTCAGTCTGGCACGCTGACTGTCGATAAACTCACCTTGAAAACCACAGGTAAAACGCTCCAAAATGATGAAATCACTGGCTGCCGCGTCAAGGTTATTCTTAGCAATCAAGACCCTTACGTTGGAATGCTGGCGGCTGAAGTAAACGACACTGTCACATTAACGAATTTCACCTCTTCCGTAAAGCTGACGATTTCCAGCATCGTTCGAACCAAGGCAAAAATTTCCGGAATCATTGGCGCTGTCACCGATGGTAACAAGGATATCACATTCACCAGCTGCACCTGGGACGGCTCTATCCGCGATACCTGCCAAGACAACACCTATGATGGCGGCTTCTTGTCCATGATTATGAAAGGAGGATCGCGGACGGTTACCGCCGAAGGCTGCAAGGTGCTTGGAAGTATCTACAGAAACGGCAGCAATTTCACTGACGCCAACAACGAATATGTTCCCGTAGGCGCATTTATCTGCACACTGTATTATGGAACAACGAAACTGATTATCAACGGTTTGACCGTTGATGGCGCATCAGTGAAAGTTGATGGCGCAGCCGACTACTGCGGCGGTCTTCTTTCTTTCGAATGGGGCAAAGTAGATGCAACTGTCACAAATGTAACAATTACCAACAGCACGCTCACCGTTCGGGAGAACTGTTGGTTTGGCGGTTTGGTGTACAAGGCCTCCGGGAAAATCCAGTTGGGTGATGGCACAAACCCCGGCATCACCTTTGATACAGGGAATATGATCAAGGGCACCTCCACCGCGGAGAAGCCCGCCGGACTGTTGATCGGTCGGGGCGACTATCTTGACAGCGAAATGCAAGGCCTCTACCTGATTGTAAAAGAGGACGGCTATGTCATCAGTGACCCCAGTAATGTCACCGTAGACATTGCCGGCAGCGCGTATTTCGACGAGCTGGTGGGTAAAACTTTCAATGCCAACGGCAACGGCATTGTGTCCATCGAAACGCCTGTCAACGCCGATGGAAAATGGCTCATTGATCAGAATAGTACCTGCAATACCTATCTGCCCAAGCTCGGTAGACAGTACGAAAATAATCAAACCAGGTACTACTACAATCTGAGTCGATTCACCGCAGCGACAAACACCGTCGATTCCGCGGAAGCACTGGTGATGCTCAGTGCCGGTAAGCACTGCCACTCGTCTTTGAGAGGAAATTTCCTGAATCCAGATAAGAATAATAGCAATTATACAATCACCAGAACCATCAATCTGGCAGGCTATTCCTACTACCCCATTCCCGTTGACGGAAGCGTATCCATTAACGGTGCAACCATCATCTTTGACTATGCAACTCTGGAAAGCGTTGAGCAAAGCGGGAATAGTGGTGCAGAGAACAAGTGCCCCTCCAACAGTCAGCGGCAGCATTACCAGATGCACTTTGGTATTTTTGAGAAAGCCGAAAATACTTCCACAGACAAGGCTCTGACGCTGAATGTAACCAATCTGACGCTGAGGGGAACTGTAGGCGGCAGCGCCATCATCTGTGGCGAAGCAAAGGGCAACGGTGCCAGCGCCATGACTCAGATCATAATTTCCGGTGTCAATCTGGCAGGCATATGCCGTTATCCCGCGCCCACTGACGATGGAACCATTGCACCCCTGCTGATAAATACCATCGGCAATTACACCTCCATGACCATGAGCGGGGTGAAAACCGTGAAACAAATCGTTTCCACGGAATCCGGTGATATCGTCTATTCCTACGATGAGATGATATCCAAAGGCGAATATGCTGCATCCAGTCTGATTGGAGACGCCGGCAACAGCACAGATGGCAAATACATCTACCTAACCTTTGCTCAAATGGGTCTGAACGGGAAAACTGCAGACAACAGTGATAAAACCTCCCTTTATGACACCGAACGGAGCATTTTCTGCTCTTCCCTCTTCCTGAATTCGTTCCGATATACCGAAAACTCCACCTGTTCCGGCACTTACAATTTTGAAAGTACGGAACCAGACTATACCATGGGCAAGGAGCTCTCCAATTCGGACAGTGGCAGGAACATGGGACTGCAATATTGGTTCTTCAACAGGCCGCCGGCGATTTATGTTTATAACAAAAGCGAAAACGGCAATGATACTGATGCAGCAGCATTTTTCAGTAACGGATACTTTCGCTACGTTAAGGTTCCGGAGGGAACCGAGACAACCTCCACCGAGCACGAGATTGACATCAACCTGGTCAGTCCCGATCTTCTGGAAGGCTGCGGCACCTATTCCCATCCATTCCTGATTCGCAACGGAGATCAGCTGATGGCCATTGCGGGCGTGCTGAACGGCGGCACCAGAAACAGATGGAAAATCAACATGAACCCCGTGGTTTTGAACGGAAATTTCGCCTCCCTGAATCCTGGGCATGTTGAGGGAGATGCGAATACTGGGGACAAGGTATACACCTGTGTAAGTTCCACCACCTGGAAAGCCACCGACGGGACATCAACGGACAGTACAAAAGTCCTAACCTATCTGCGGAATGCCTATTATGTGCTGGCTGGGCCTACTGCAGAAGAAATTAACGCTGGTGCAGACAAATCCATCACTCTTTCCGCAAGTGTCTGGACCGGCTTGGGCAGTTCCGCCCCCACCGGCGCTTTCAGCGGCGTGATTAAGGGTGAGAAGGACGTTCCTCTGGTCATCAAATTCAATGGCACCAGTCAGCAGCAGTTTGGTGGCCTGATTAAGTTCAGTCAGGGCAGCGTGGTGAAAGATGTTACCATCGAATATCTGGATGCCCCTAGAATTACAGCGCCCGATGGCGCTCCCTCGAATGACCAGAATGCCCGTTTCTTTGGCGGCGTGGTGGGCTGGTGCATCGGCGGCGATACCATCATCGACAATGTATCTGTGAGTTTCCATGATAATCCATCTGTAACTGGAACCTATGACTATCTGGCAGCCATCGGCGGCTATGTAGGCCTGGTGGGTGGCTACTCCCCTGACAATACCGGAGAAGAGCAATACGGCGGCGGTGTGGTGTTCCGAGGGACAAACAGCAGCAGCCTGACCACTGAAAACTTTGCTGAAAGCAGTAACTACTTCTATTGGAATCCCTATGTTGGCCGGGTGCTGGATGGCTATGCCATGGGCGATGGAATCCAGTTGGATAACACCAACAAGAATTACTACATCCCCAATATATCCGCTGGTACGCATCTGACCAGGACGGGAACTGATATCGATGTGGAAAACGGGACCGGCCTGTGGCTCCTGTCCTCCATTGCTAACAGCGGCGCCGGACACATGGGTTTTTCTGACGCAGCGTCTCGATCTAACGCATACAATTATGGGAAGCCGAGAACCAAGGACTATGAACAGGTCGGGAAAGTACTGAGCGACACCAACGAACTATATGACGAAGCGTACCTTGGCGGTGTTGCATCCCCAAAGGACCGTTGCTACTTGACAAGTAAATACACAACAGGTGATTTCAGCCAGCTGACAGTCAACAATAACAATTACTACTTCCATATCTATCTGGATGGCAATTGTGATGTGTCCGGCTTCAAAAATGGCTTCCGGGGCATCGGCACCAGCTATGGGGCGAAAACCAGTGACGGTAAAAACAAGCGCCTCCTTCGGGTCATGCTGTTTGATGGCAACAATTACACTGTCAATCTGGACCAGGACCGGAAAGAATATCTGGATGAAGCCGGCAGCTGGATTTCTGTTGGAACTGGAATGTTTATTCAGCTATGCGTTCGAACAAAGGACTTAACAGGAACTCCAACGTTTCAGGACCTTACTCTCATGGGTCAAACCGGAATCACCTACTACCAGGGTACAAATCCTGCTACCAATGATAATCTTATCAGTTCGAATGTCTTTGGAAGCAGCCTGTACAGTACTCGTTTTAGTCAAGCAGGGGCCGGTATGCTGGCAGCCACTCTTGCCAAAAACAGTATAACCTCAAAAATCACTTTCAGCAATGTTCAGCTTGTTAATGCAAGCGTTAATCCCGGCGATGGAGTCGGAGGAACTACATTTGCCGGCGGCTTGATTGGCGCGGTTTATAGCTTCGATGGTAGCAATTATTTTGAAGCGATTAACTTAGTAGATTGTGCATACAGCAGTCTGACTGTCCGAGGTTTTGTGGATGCCGGCGGTTTCTTCGGGCGAGTGAGATCCCAAAAGGATGGCAGCCAAATCCACATATCTTATACAAAGAATACCAACTTAACTGCCGGAAGCATAACCTCCACCTCAACCTCTTTCAATAAGACGTATTTCGGTTTTGGCGCATTGATCGGCTGCACGGATAGATACGGCCTCACCATTGGGCCGAATGAGGATGCCAAGCTGATCATCAATGGACTGACACTTCGCGGTGGATACGCAGGAGATTCCGGTGACAAAGCCTTCGGCGGCGGCCTGGTGGGTCTGTGTTTCAACCAACAAAGCCAATGTACAATCAAAAATGTCACCATGAGAGGAGACATCTCCATTTCCGGCAGCAATGATTCTGGTGTGAAGCGGCGTCATATTCTCGGCGGCTTGATCGGTGCGGTAACCAATGATCTCAGTAGCTGGAATAACTCCGGAAGTTTTCAAGTAACGGTATCCAACGTCCATATCGCCGGTTCAATGAATATCCAGTATGCCCAGCAAGCAGGGGGACTATTCGGAATATTGAAAGCAGGCGGAGCAGTGCGGATTTCGGATGTCTCTGTCGGAGCAAACAATGCCCCTGTCACAATCGCCAACATCAAGAACAATAAAGACTCCAACATTGGCGGCCTGATCGGCGGTGGTAATGCCCTGAAAGATGTGATACTGGATAAAATCCAGGTGGTCAACACCAAGATACTTCTGAACATTGACCAAGCTACCCCAAGAGGTGCGGCATTGTTGTTTGGCTTCCTTGAAAATGGTGAGGGTACCATTGACATTCGGAATATCACGCTAAAGGACTGTATTGCTGCGACGGGAAATGGAACTGCCCCTGCAGGATTTGTGTATGGTTACATGAACCAAAACGGCAGCGCGGCACCTTCAATCACCGGAAACAATATTCTGATTGAAAACTGCAAGGTTGGATACAGCACCACACTGACTTCGGATATTTCAATTCCAGAATTCGTGATGCCTGAATTGAATTCTGATGGAACGGAAACCGGCCTCATCGGCGGAAAGTGCAATTCCACAGATAGCTCCGTCAAGCTGGTGGGAGTAAGCCTTTGGAACAATGCTGCCCCTGCCCAGTACTTTGGCAATACAAAACCCAAGTCTGACAGCTATGTGATTCGGGCGGACTATCTGGCAGACACATCGGGAACGACAGGAAGCGCATATTCCCATGTAACCACCAGTCCCGCAAAGGAATTCGCTGGGATCAACGTAACCGGGCCCAACGGTACAACCATCGAAGACGCCCTTACCGGTGACGGTGTGGCATTCTTCGAGGGCACCACCTCCATCACTCAGAAGATTTTGGGTGACTACACTGGCACCGCTGTTCCCCGGAATCAAGTCCATTTCAGCGTCCCTGAGGCCATGAGCTTCCTGGATGCCTCCACCCTCTCTGATTTCAATACCGCTGGTGAAAACGGCACTAACTATACAGGGCCCAATTTCCCAGTACTGTTGATTTCAGAAAACACCACTGATGCCATCAACAATCTGGTGGCCGCCTACATCTCCGTGATGACCAACCACGTGGAGTATTCGGTCGAAACCAAGGACAACCAGAAAGTCTTCAAGTACAACTATTCCGATCTATTCAGCATTACGCCAACCACCTACAAGTGGGATAGTGCCGACCAAAAGTTCAAGGAAGCTGCCGCTGGCACCCACACACTGACTTTCTCCAATGGGAAGCTCTCCATCAACAAGGGCCGCTACGACAACCAGCTGAACCAATTCACCCTTTTGGATGTGGCCTATGCGGACCCCTCAGGAACAAAAGAGGCGGACGGCATCACCGTCAAAAAAGTGTATCATCTCTACATCCCGGTGGTTGTGAAAAAGGTGCTCTTGTTCAAGGTTTGGTTCTCCGCCAAAGAGGGCACGGACTACTACACCAGTATCTACGACAGTCAGAAGTACGCCGCCATGGCCTCCCACGGCGACCAGGTCACCACCCTCATCACCTTTGAGTATGAGTGGACCACGGCTGAATGGGAAAACGCGCTGAACAACGGCGCTGGCCTGAACTGGAATTTCCCCAAGACGCTGCAAATAAAAGACGTCAACAGTGGGGGAATCCCGTCAGGCACCAAGCTGACCCTGGTAGACCGGAACAACCAGAACAAGGCGTACTTCACCACCTCGGGAGGGCTATCCCCGGATGAAGACAAATACATCTCTTTCAAGCTTCAAGAGCAGTTTAACGGCTTTTCTGAGGTTAAGCTCTGGGAGCTGCTTACCCTGAATGCAATTGAAAGCACGAAAGACAAGGAAGGCCAGTATGTAAAAGTAGATGTCCCGACCAGCGACACCATCCAGATTGGCGACAAGTACTACCGGCCTATTACCGAAGACGAAAAAGCACAGGAAACCCCGCCTACACGCTATTATCTTGAGGTCACAGGCTATAAGTCCAAAACTCAATTCGCCAGGGAGCAGTACTACCTCACCATCCAGACGCCAGAGACCGCCAAAGAATTTATCTACCTGATGCTGCAGTACGGCACCCGGCTGGATAACCCCGGCGACGGCGTTGGTCTGCCCTCCACCCGAATTAATGCAAAAGATGTCATCCTTGAGAAAGCAAAGCCCGTAACCTCCAAGGCAGAAGGCGTGTCTCTTAGAGGCGACGAAAACGTAATCGTCATCAGCAATTTCTTCAAGCAGAAGCTGACAGTGAGAACCACCTCTAGTGAACAACTGATGTCCGACACCAACCGGAGCATCACGGGTACACTGACAACGGTGATCTCGTTTGACGAGGGCACAGGCGAGGACAAAGCAGCGAAAAACAAGGAGAATTATCTGCGATTCACCGGTGAACGCAGTCTGCATCAGTGCTTTGAGCTGTATCTGAAATCCATGAACAACGACAACGGAACTACCGTTTCCTTTGACGAAGGCGCCAGCCTGACGGTGGGTGGGAAAGCTGTTCCCCTGAATGGAGGAACCCGGGTTCAGGTATATAGCGAGGCTATTAAATGGGATGAAAGCAGCAACTCAAAAACAGTGAGCTGCGATTTCACCCTCACCTATACTCTGGCCGGTATCAGCAGTCAGTTCCCCATCAGGGCCAACGACACGGATGAGATTGGTATCCAGGTGAATGCCACCTCCAAGCTCTCCTACGTTGAGGACATGAGTCAAACCAGCATGGAGGACTCCGAGGCCGACGAGACCGGTAACCTCTTCTACCAGAAGGATTTGCATCTTGCCACGCTGACCTACAATGCCTACGAGAACGCCTACGGCACGCAGCGCTACGGCTGGAGCCAGCTTGGCATCAACGACCTGGACAGCAACGGCGACTATCAGATTCTGTCCGCAGCCCTCTATGACGTCCACGAGCTGACCAATGCATCCGGGGCAGACAAGCTGAAAATCAGTGTTAAGCTGCTGCAAAAGACGGATGACGGCGACTATGTGGATGTAAGCGAGCATTTGAGCAGCTATCTGAACTCCATCACGGTCTCTCCCAAGGGGAATCCCACTGTCATCTCCACCGCTGCCGCAAGTGTGCGTGACGGTGCGGCGGAATTTAGGATTGACGATACCGGCTTCAACAGCAGCGTCCCCATTGAGATTGATGTGGACATGGATGTAATCACAGGCGCGGAGTTTGAGGCAAAGCATTTGACCTACGCCAACTACAAGCTGGTGCTCACCGCAGAGCTCTTGCAGAATGGTACGACCATTGAGGGCTCCCCCGCCAGCGACTACATCATCTACACCAACGCAAAGATCATCCCCACTCTGGTTTCCTAACCCAAAAGAAAGACCATGGACTCCCCTCTCCGGAGCTCCATGGTCTTTTTTTGTGGTGCAGGCCGTTGTCCTTGAATCGGATTTTTGCTATAATGATCAAAAAAGCTGTTTGGGAGGAGAGAAATGATGTACGATGCCCATATTCGGGAAGATGGAACAAAGCAAACTGTGGAGGAGCACCTGGAGGGAACCGCAGAAAGGTGCGCCTCCTTTGCGGCTGCCTTTGGAGAGGAAAAGCGTGGGAAGCTGCTGGGGTATGCCCACGACATTGGGAAAACCTCACAAGAATTTCAAAAACGGCTCCTGGGCGGCCCAAAGGTGGATCATGCCACCGCAGGGGCTTTGGAGTGTTCCAAAATGAGAGAAGACCTGGCTGCGTGCTGTGTGGTGGGTCATCACGGTGGTCTGCCGGATTTTGGCAACCCAAAGACGGACTATCCCGGTGCGCCGACCTGCATAGGGCGGCTGAAAAAAGGGCTCACCGGAGGGATTCCAGTATACCACTGGGAGGGGAGGCTGCCCGCCCCTGGCAGGCTCCCAGCTTTTCAAGATCGGTTTACTCTGTCCCTGTGGACCAGAATGCTGTATTCCTGTCTGGTAGATTCGGATTATCTGGACACAGAAGCGTTCATGGCAGATGGTCCTTGCCACCGACGGGGATATGATTCGTTACCAGTACTGTTGGACAGGCTGAATGCTTATATCGAACCGTGGTTTCCTGGGAAGACAGAACTGAATCGAAACCGATGCCAGATTTTAGCACAATGTCTGGAAGCAGCTGAACAGCCCCGGGGGGTCTACTCCCTGACTGTTCCCACCGGTGGCGGAAAAACCGTTTCCTCCCTGGCCTTTGCACTGAAACACGCTGTTGAAAACGGGTTGGACAGGGTTATTTACGTGATTCCCTATACATCCATTATCGAGCAGAATGCCGCCGTATTCCGCAACATATTGGGAGAAAACAACGTAGTGGAGCATCACAGTGGAGTTCAGTTTGACAATGAGGAGGAGACGAATAAAAATAACCTTTTTCAGCGTCTCGCCTCGGAAAACTGGGATGCCCCAGTGATTGTCACAACGGCTGTCCAGTTCTTTGAATCCCTTTATTCCAACCGTTCCTCCCAGTGCCGCAAGCTGCACAATATAGCAAACAGCGTAATCATCTTTGATGAAGCACAGATGCTCCCAACCTGCCACCTGAAGCCCTGCGTGGGGGCAATTGCCAATCTGGCAGCCCATTTTCGTTCCACGGTGGTGCTGTGTACGGCGACACAGCCGGTACTTTCGGATTTGTTTCAACAGTTTTGCCCTGAACTGCAAATCAAAGAGCTGTGTCCCCAGGTGGCGGATGCTTTCCAGAAATTCCGCCGGGTGACCTATCGTGACGGCGGGACACTGTCTGATGGGGCTTTGACAGAGGAACTGAGCCAGCAGGAACAGGTACTCTGCATCGTGAATACCCGCAAAGCTGCCCAGAAGATTTATGAACTTCTTCCAGCAGAAGGAAGCTTTCACCTGTCAACCTTGATGTATCCTGCCCACCGAAAAGCAGTTCTGGATACCATTCGGCAGCGTCTCCGTGACGGTTTCCCTTGCCGTGTTGTGTCCACCTCCCTGATTGAGGCCGGTGTGGATGTGGATTTCCCTGCAGTCTACCGGGAAATCGCTGGTCTGGATTCCATCGCCCAGGCAGCAGGACGGTGCAACCGAGAGGGAAAACGCTCTGCTGACAGCAGCATTGTCACCTTCTTCCAAAGTGAAAACCCTGTCCCCGTTTTACAAAAAGTCAACATCCAGGCAGCAAGGGAAGCGTTACGAGGAAACCGTAATCCTGGCAACCCGGAGACCATAAATCGTTATTTCACTTCATTGCGGTCGTTGATTGGAGAGCAGACGGACAAATATGAGGTTGTAAAAGCCTTGCGGGAAGGATTTCAGGGCTGCCTGCTTCCCTTTGAAACCGTTGCAAACCGTTTTCAATTCATTGAGCAAAGCTCTTGTACGGTATACGTCCCCACGGGAGATGGGGCTGAACTTTGCCAGCGGCTTTTGGATGGAAATGCAGGCAGAGAGGATTACCGCAAAGCGGGGCAGTACGGTGTCAATATCTACGAACAACACTACCGTGATTTGCTGACCGCTGGGGATATTCAACCACTGACAGAAAACAGTGCTGTGTTGACGAATCTGAGCTTGTATGACCCGGAAATGGGATTGTCCCTGAAATCTGACCCGGGGAAGGCGGAATTTATCTAAAAGCATAAACTGTCCATTTTATTGGACAGATAATCGTGTATGATATGAACAGCAAGAGGGACAGAGCATCCACTCTGTCCCCCCAGCTACCTTAGCTGTCTTACTTATTATTTCAATCCACAGGGATGAATCCCCGACTAGCTAAGTATGCCACAAAGGTGAGTGTTTGTCAAATCAGTTTTTCAATACGATATTTAGCTTTCTTAATTATTAAAGTTGACAAAAAGGAATGAACATGGTATATTATGCTTGTCACAGTAAATGGTCCGGCCGGGTAGGTAAAAAGGGGAAGCTGCCTGGTCGGCTCCAAACAATAAAACATGAAAGGAGAATGCTCATGTCAATTTCCGTTGAAGTCTGGGGTTCTTTTGCCTGCTTTTCACGGCCGGAGATGAAAGTGGAACGTGTCAGCTACGATATGATGACACCTTCGGCTGCCCGGGGGTTGTTGGACGCAATCCTCTGGCACCCTGGTATGAAATGGGTCATTGACCGGATTCACGTCTGTGCACCGATTCGCTTCACGAACATCCGGCGCAATGAGGTCAAGGATACCATCAGCGCACGAAAAGCACATACGGTAATGGAAAAGGGTGGAGAGTTCTACCTCACAACCCCGGATAGCATTCAGCAGCGGGCCGCCATGGTGCTGCGGGATGTGCGGTATGTCATTGATGCCCATTTTGAGATGACCGAAAACGCGTCTCCCACGGATAATCCTGGAAAGTTCCAGGATATGATGCGCCGCCGGGTGGAAAAGGGGCAATTTTACCACCAGCCCTGTTTCGGAGTACGGGAGTTTCCGGCTCACTTCAAGCCCTGCACGCAGTATCCAGCCTGCCCGGAGGAATTGCTGGGAGAGAGGGACTTGGGATGGATGCTGCTGGATATGGACTACTCCGACCCGGAGAACATCACCCCCCATTTCTTCCGGGCCGTGCTCCATGACGGCGTTCTGGAAGTTCCTCCCATGTACAGCGAGGAGGTGCGGATATGATTTTGCAGGCGTTGACCCAGCTTTTCGAGGACCTTACCCAACAAGGGAAGATTTCCAGACCAGGCTGGAGCAAGGCAAAAATCAGCTATGCCCTTTGCTTGGATGAATCAGGCGCACTTACCTATGTAGTGCCGCTTCTGCGGGAAGAACAGGTGGGCAAGAAAACGCAGCTCCGTCCCACACCGATTGAACTGCCATCTCCAGTAACCCGAACCGTTGGAATTCTTCCAAATTTCCTTTGGGATAATTCCAGCTACATCCTGGGCGTGGACGAAAAGGGCAAGAAAGAACGAAGTCTTGCTTGCTTCCGTGCTTGCATGGACTTGCATCACAGACTTTTGGATGAGTTGGATTCGCCGATCGCCAAAGCGCTCCTGGCCTATTTTGATACCTGGCAGCCGGAAAGCGCCCGGGAACATCCTGCCCTGGCAGACTGCTGGGAGGACATCATGAAAGGGGCGAATCTCACCTTCCGGGTAGATGGGAGGTTTATCTGGGAAGACGAGGCAATTCGTAGGGCATGGGACAACTACTATGGTGATATTCAGGGAGAGAAACAACAGTGCCTGGTGACAGGCAATTGGGATGTAACAGAACCAGTACACCCCAGCATCAAAGGTGTCGCCGGGGCCCAATCCAGCGGTGCGGCCATTGTTTCTTTTAACGCTCCCGCATTTTGTTCCTATGGCAAAGAACAAAGTCTGAATGCGCCTGTGGGGAAGTATGCGGCCTTTGCCTACACCGCCGCCCTGAATCACCTGCTGGCTGACCGGGAGAATGTTCACCGCATCGGCGACACCACCGTAGTCTGCTGGGCAGAGGGGGTAGAGCCTCAATACAGCGCCGTTGCTGGCTTTTCACTATTTGGAGATGATCTGCCCGATACCATGACAGAGAACGATTTGCGGAACGCTCTGAAAAAGCTGGCAGACGGGCTTCCCTGCTATGAAATGAATCTGACCCCCGAGCGCACTTTTTATATCCTGGGGCTGGCCCCCAATGCGGCCCGGCTCTCCGTAAGATTCTTCTACCGCAATTCCTTTGGTTCTTTGATGAAAAATGTCACTGACCACCATGAACGCATGGAAATCGTGGGCAGCCGTTACCAGATCATGCCCCTGTGGGCTATGCTCCGGGAAACCGTAAATCTGAACACCACAGACAAATCGCCATCACCGGTGATGGCAGGAGCCACCGTCCGTTCCATCTTCACGGGAACCCCATATCCCGCCTCTCTGCTGGAGGCAACCATGCTCCGCATCCGGGCAGAACGGGAAATCACCCCCGGACGGGCAGCAATTCTGAAAGCCTATTACCTAAAAAACTCTTGTGAACAATGCCCGAAGGAGGTTTTAACCGTGGCTCTAAACGAAAACAGCACCAACATTCCCTATACTCTTGGCCGAATGTTTGCGGTCTACGAGGAAGTGCAGGAGGCAGCAAACCCAGGAATCAACGCAACCATCAAGGATAAGTATTTCAATTCTGCCGCAGCTACTCCTGCAGTAATCTTTCCCATACTGGATAACCTCTGCCAGAAGCACCTGCGAAAGCTGGAAGCCGGGCTACGGATTACCAAGGACAAGCAGATTGGAAAGCTGAAAAATGTTTTGGGTGAAAGCTATCCCATTCGTTTGACGCTCCCTGAGCAAGGCTCGTTCAACCTCGGCTACTACCATCAGAAGCAATTCCGCTACACCAAAAAGGAGGATAAATAATATGGATGCCATCAAAAACCGCTATGAATTCGTGATTCTGTTTGACGTTGAAAACGGCAACCCCAACGGCGACCCGGATGCGGGTAATATGCCGAGAATTGACCCGGAAACCGGCTACGGTCTGGTAACCGATGTATGCCTGAAGCGGAAAATCCGCAACTATGTGGAAACGGTGAAAGAGGGAGCGCCCGGCTACCGGATTTATGTGAAGGACAATGTGCCTCTGAACCGGAGCGATGCGGAAGCCTGTACCTATGTAGGCGTTGACCCCGCCAAGCTCAAAGAAGCGAAAAAGAAAGACGGGAATCTGGATGAAAAAATCCGGGACTTCATGTGCTCCAATTTCTTTGACATCCGTACTTTTGGCGCGGTGATGACAACTTTTGTAACTGGTTCTCTGAACTGCGGACAGGTTCGGGGTCCTGTTCAGATTGGCTTTGCCAGGAGCGTTGATCCTATTATACCGCAAGAAGTTACCATCACGCGTGTTACTTTTACTACGGAAAAAGAGGCAGAAACGAAAAATGGCAATACCCAGATGGGCCGGAAATATATCGTCCCCTATGGTCTGTACCGGGCAGAGGGTTTCATCTCCGCCAATCTGGCGCGGAAAACCACAGGCTTCTCTGAGGAAGACCTGGAACTGCTGTGGCAGGCAATTCTCAATATGTTTGAGCAGGATCACTCTGCTGCCCGGGGAAAGATGTCTGTGCGGGAATTGATTGTGTTCCGGCACGATTCCGAGCTGGGCAATGCCCCCGCCTACAAGCTGTTTGATTTGGTGAAAGCACAGCGCAAGCCCGATGTGGTAACCCCCAGAGCTTACTCCGACTATCAGGTCAGTGTTGATGAAGAGAAGCTCCCCTCCGGCGTGACCTGTATTCGCATGGGGTGATCTATTCAGAGGAGGATTTCCTCCAGCTGTCCGGTCTGCAGCATTTTGTCTTCTGTCGCCGCCAGTGGGCCCTCATTCACATTGAAAACCAATGGGCGGAGAATTACCGCACAATAGACGGAGCCATTATGCACCAGAATGCCCATGATACGGAATTCCGGGAAAGCCGCGGGGATCGGGTGATTACCAGAGGAGTGAGCATTCATTCTTCCTTTCTCGGGGTATCCGGTCAGTGCGATGTGCTGGAATATCATCGGGCAGATACGGGGATTCCTCTGTCCGGCAAGGAAGGACTGTGGCAGCCATATCCTGTGGAGTACAAGCGTGGAAGCCCCCGGGAGGATACCGGGGATGCGCTCCAGCTCTGCGGCCAAGCCATGTGTCTGGAAGAAATGCTTTGCTGTGACATCCCAGAGGGGGCACTGTATTACGGAGAAATCCGGCGGCGGGAGCGGGTTGCTTTCACGGAGGAGCTGCGCGGCCAGGTTCGAGCGTTACTGGAAGAAATGCACCAGCTCTACCGCCGGGGCTACACCCCCAAGGTCAAGCCCACAAAATCCTGCAACGCCTGTTCCTTAAAAGAGCTTTGCTTGCCCAGATTGATGAAAAACCGCTCCGTGTCCGCCTATCTGAAAGCAGCGATGGAGGAAGTGCCATGAAACAGCTGTTAAACACTCTGTTCGTTACCTCCGAGGATGTGTATCTGTCTTTGGAGGGAGAGAATGTGCTGGCAAATCGGGACAAGGAAGTGGTAGCCCGGTATCCCCTGCACACCCTGCAATCCATCGTCAGCTTTTCCTATTCCGGTGCCTCCCCGGCGCTGATGGGAGCATGCGTCGAAAAGGGAATCGGGCTGGCCTTCTGTACCCCCAGGGGCCGCTTTCTGGCCCGGGTCTGCGGAGGAAACAACGGAAACGTGCTGCTGCGCCGGGAGCAATACCGGATTGCCGATGATGACCGGCGGAGCTGTGCCATCGCCCGGAATATGATTTTCGGAAAACTCACCAATTCTGCCGCGGTCATCCAGCGTACCCTGCGGGATCATGGGCCAAGAGTGACAGGCTGCGGGCTGGAGGCTGGGGTGAGCACCATCCGGAGCTTGCAGCGTCAGGTGTTGGAGCAGACAGAACTGGAAGCCCTGCGCGGTCTGGAGGGTGTGGGTGCGGCGGCATACTTCGGCGTGTTTGACCATCTGCTGCTAAGCCGGAAGGAAGAATTCTTTTTCCATGGCCGCAACCGCCGTCCGCCCCTTGACCGGGTGAACGCCATGCTGTCCTTTGCCTACAGTCTTTTGACCCACGATTGTGCCAGCGGGTTGGAAAGTGTGGGGCTGGATTCCTATGTGGGCTTTCTCCACCGGGATCGCCCCGGGCGGGAATCCCTGGCTCTGGACCTGATGGAGGAGCTTCGCCCCTGCATGGCTGACCGGTTCGTGCTGACGCTGGTCAACAATCGTGTTGTCAAGCCCGATGATTTTCAAACGCAAGACAGCGGTGCGGTACTGCTGACGGAGGAAGGCCGCAAGAAATTCCTGAAAGCCTGGCAGGAACGGAAACGAGACACGTTGACCCATCCCTATTTGAACGAGAAAATGAGCTGGGGGATGATTCCCTACGTTCAGGCTTTGCTCCTGGCCCGGCAACTCCGTGGCGATTTGGATGCATATCCTCCTTTTTTATGGAAGTGATGAAATGCTGGTACTGATTACATACGACGTCAATACAGAGGATGCCGCCGGGAAAAGGCGGCTGCGGCAAATCGCCAGAAAATGCGTGGACTACGGCCAGCGGGTGCAGAATTCCGTATTTGAATGCCTGCTGGATGCCGGACAGTGCCGGAGCCTGCAAGCAAAGCTTCTTGCCATCATGGACCCGGAGAAAGACAGTCTTCGATTCTACTATCTGGGTAACAATTACGATAAGAAAGTGGAGCATTTTGGCTGCAAGAACACCTACCAGCCGGAGGACACCCTGCTCATTTGACCGCGAAGCCCAAGCACACAGCTTTCCCCGGCAGGTTCGCACCGGATTTAGACGCCAAACCTCGCCGTCCCTTATTTTCCTGAACGCCGCAAATCCCTTTTCTTCCGATTTGCGGCAGAAAAATTGTATACTCTCGCCAAAGATAAACAAACAATTTGTGCATCTTTGCTGTCGCTCCCCCCACGGGGAGCGTGGATTGAAATAGCAAATACCTGGAGCTGCTGGACGAGCGGAACGCGTCGCTCCCCCCACGGGGAGCGTGGATTGAAATTTCCGCACCCCCTCGATCACCGGGGACCCGGTGCGTCGCTCCCCCCACGGGGAGCGTGGATTGAAATGATACGTTCTCAGCCTGTGCAAGGAGCGCAGAGGGTCGCTCCCCCCACGGGGAGCGTGGATTGAAATTTCCTGCGCCCTGCGGGATGCCGTGTGCTTGTAGTCGCTCCCCCCACGGGGAGCGTGGATTGAAATTTCCGCATTTCCTCCATCACGCCGTCCACAATGGGTCGCTCCCCCCACGGGGAGCGTGGATTGAAATCGAAAGGGGCCTCCGGGGAACTGGGCGAGGCGGAGGTCGCTCCCCCCACGGGGAGCGTGGATTGAAATATCGACCTTGGAATCAACCCCCAGACGGCAATTGACGTCGCTCCCCCCACGGGGAGCGTGGATTGAAATACAACCAGGTCTGGTGCCATGTACTGGATGATACGTCGCTCCCCCCACGGGGAGCGTGGATTGAAATGCATTATTTTCTTTCTGGGTAAAACGTGGGCCTTGTCGCTCCCCCCACGGGGAGCGTGGATTGAAATACACAAAAGGCGCTGGATGCCATCGCAGAAACCCAGTCGCTCCCCCCACGGGGAGCGTGGATTGAAATGGCTTCC
>OBLI01000663.1_pt1 | contig 35987 bp, 33 predicted proteins | sample 1519701 | NCBI WGS metagenome assembly OBLI01 (sample SAMEA3663005, study PRJEB22513) | pig gut metagenome | biome: pig gut; feature: pig-associated habitat; material: faeces | place: France | collected 2012 | reverse complement strand
TCCCCTTCTTTCCTTGCATCAAATAAGCTTCTTAGCTACCTATATTATGCGAAAATTTCCTCAAAAGCAACTATATATTCAACCAAGCAGCAAAATCTTTCCCCATACCGATTAATAGCAATGTTCTCATCATTTTCAACTCCTCCTACAGACACCTTACCACAGGCATATAATGAAATGCCATACATAGCATCAGAAGCATAAAGAATACCAGATTATTCATCCAGTGCCCATACCTCCTTAGCCAGATTAAACACTGCCCATGCCTTTGGCCAGCCAGCATAAAAGGCCACATGGGTAATCACCGCCGCAATTTCCTTCTGGGTAACGCCATGCTGCTTGGCATTTTCCAGATGATATTTCAGGGAGGAATCCGTTATGCCGGAGGCCATCAATGCTACCACCGTAATCATACTTCTGGTCTTTAAATCAATATCCCCATTATTCCAGTTTTCACCGAACAACACATCATCATTATAATGAGCAAACTCCGGCGCAAATTCTCCCAAAGCATTCCTGCCTGCCGTCTGTACAACCCTCTCAGTTTTCATCTCGTTATCATTCCTTTCCATACCTGCCGCCCAGGCACAATTGCTGCCAACTGTCAAAGACGTTGCCAATAATAGCGACAAAAGCTTTCTCCACTTCATTCCTGGCACCTCCTATATAGCGAATGTAGTTTTATTTTACACCGCAAAAAAATTCTTATCCAATACCTATATCAAATATTCAATTATGCTTCAAAGGCATATTCATTTTGCAGCAATATAGCGGGGTAATATAGCTTTGCGATAACATTGCTCCGCAAGCAAAAAAATCCCTGCTGACTCCATACCACGAAGTCAGCAGGGATTTTCTTTTGCTATTGAAATTTTATGCTGTCAATCCAGCCGCTTGGCAATATATTCCCAGGTTTCCGTCTTGAAGAAGCACTCATCTACGTTGGCTTCCATTTCCAGATACCGCTGATAAGGTATGCTGAAGGAGAGAATATCCTTGTCAATGACCTTGCGGGCAGACAAATCCGTAAGGCCTATATAGCAGGTACGCTGTCCTTGCTCATGGGCATCCAGGCCGTAAAGCACGCTCTGAGTGCAGCCTGCGCCAAAAAGCAGCTTGACATTATCCTGATTGGGCGTATCGTAGTTGGCAAGCCCTGCCAATGCTGACAGCCTGTCAGGATTTACCAAAAACACCACCAGCTCCGGCTGCTCATCCCCATCCCCTACCTCATCCAGCGGGCGGAAGACCACATATTTTTTCTGCGGCACCTTGGGAATATTATCCATAAATTCCAGCGCCAGCTCCGGGCTCTGCTTGTACCACTCTCCCGGACGCGGTATCCCCTCGCCTGTTGAAATAAACTTTTCAATGAAGCCATGAGGATAAGGCTCCAGCCCCAATCCTGCCTTGCCGCCAATACATTCCACCCGCTCGCGGCAGAAAGCTGCAGTGCGCCCCTTCTTGGCCACAGTGTTCAGCATGGCAATCACGCAGCCCCATACCCCTTCGCGGAACTGCATTGCCCCCTCCGGCAGCGCATCTGAGCGATATACCGCCACCGGATGATTTTTCAGCCTCAGTGCCTTTGCCAGCTTACTCTCCATAAAAAAATCCCCCTCTCAAAATACATTACCGGCTACAAGAATATTGCTTCTGTTCTTCACGCACCACATACTCCTGCAAAGCCGTTTCCACCAAGCCGTTTAAAGATATTTCTTTTTCGACAGCATACATGGCTATCTTCCTGTGCAAATCCTGCCCTATGCGGACATTAAAGCTACCTTTGTATGCCCGCTCTGGCAACCTGCCACTTTCCTCGCACCATGCCAAGTATTCATCAATAGCCTGATGGAAGGAACTAAGCAAGGAAACAGCATCTTCTCCCTCATAAGAAATCAATGCCCTGATCCCCATTACCTTACCAAAGAAAATACCATCTTCCTCTGAAAATTCCACACTGCCAATGTAATCCTTATATTTCATAGTATTGTTCAAATTAATCCCTCCCCCTGCAAAAAATCCACCAGCTGCCTGACCTGATATACAAGCAGTTCCTTGCGCGGATGTGGTTTGTGCAACAAAATTGGCGGACGTTTTTCGTGTACAAAAATAACCCTGGAACCACTGGTTTTTCCCTTATCTTTCTGTATATAGCCAAAGCCACTCAATAAGCGTACAACTTCATCAAATGTCAAATCTTTCGGCAAGCCTTTCACACGTTCTATGATCTTTTCATTTTTCCCCACACCGTCACCCCCTATATCACACATTTTACACCAACGGCTATAAAATAGCAACTATTTATAGTTGCATTTTAGATGGAATCAGATTAGAAAATATATTGCTTGCAATTCTGTTGATTTCAAAGTACAATTTATAATAGAACAGCACAGCATATCGCTGATTTATAAAGGAGCATTTATTATGGGTATTTTTGACAGATTTTTACCAAAGAAAAAGCAGCCTGAGGTGAAGAACACCATACCTCAGGAAAAAGCAAACATCAAAAAAACTTTTGGTGTATACTGCAACAAGCATCATAGCACCAAGGGCGAGAAGCTCTGCCCGAAGTGTACCGCGCTTCTTGCCACCGTTATGACCAAAATCAACCGCTGCCCGTATGGCATCACCAAGCCAATCTGCGACCGCTGCGAGCGACAGTGCTTTGGCAAGGCGCAGAACACCGAGTTCATGAAGATTATGACCTCCTCCAGCAAGGGCATGTTCCTGAAGCACCCTATGATGACCATGAAGCACAAGATGGCCAGCCTCAGCGTAGACTACGCAAAGCGGGAGCAGGAAAAGCGCCAGGCGGAAAAGGCAGCTGCCAAGAAAAAGAATGCCGAAGCAAAAGCCAAGGCAAAAGAGGAAGGCCAGAAGGAAAAATAATTGCCTCCCATCCATAAAAAGGCAGCCAATAAGTGAGCAAACATATAAGCGAATAAATAAACAAAAAGCAAGCAGCCGGTTCAGGGCATATCTCCATGCCCCGGACCGGCTGCTTTATTCTACGCAATTTTCATTTTTACGATTTGCATAGAAAAAATCCTCTATTTTTCCGCAGAAAAACAGAGGATTTTCTATGCAACCCCCATTGCCGGGATGACTGCCCAACTCCGTGCAGCCACCCTGGCAGGCAAATTATCTTAACGCTTGTAAGTCTCGTCCAAGACTACGAAATGAGCCTGCGGATGAGCGCATACAGGGCACTCCTCAGGAGCAGCCTCGCCGGTGCACACATAGCCACAGTTGGAGCACTGCCAGATAACCTTCTCGTTAGCCTTGAATACCTTGTCCTGCTCCACGTTGAGCAGCAGCAGCTTGTAACGCTCCTCATGCTCCTTCTCGATAGCGCCAACAGCATCAAACAGCTGGGCAATCTTGTCAAAGCCTTCCTCACGGGCAACCTTGGCAAACTCAGGATACATGGAGGTCCACTCATCATTCTCACCGGCAGCAGCATCCTTCAGGTTGTCAGCAGTCTTGCCTACGCCGTCATTGATGAGCTTGTACCAGATCTTGGCATGCTCCTTCTCATTCTTGGAAGTCTCCAGGAAGATGTTCTGAATCTGAACATAGCCGTCCTTCTTTGCCTGGGAAGCGAAATACTGATACTTGGTATGAGCCTGGGACTCACCAGCAAAAGCAGCCTTCAAGTTTTCCAAAGTCTTTGAACCCTTTAAATCCATAACAGATACCTCCTATTAATAAATACACACTCTCTTTAATGGATAATGATTATCCGTTACTAACAGTATATCATTTATGGCAAAAATGTCAACCACATTCTTACATATTTTTCACAGGCACAGGGCCACGGGAAAGGGCAATGGCACCGGTTCTGGCAATCTCGATAATCTGGAACTCCGCCAGCATCTCGCAGATGGCATCAATCTTGCTGCGGGAGCCGGTCAGCTCAATCACCACGTTCTCCGGGCTTACATCCACAATCTTGCCCCGGAAAATATCCACGATATTGCGAATATCTCCCAAAGTTTCCTTCTGAGCCTTTACCTTCAGCAGCACCAGCTCCCGGACGATGGAATCCACCTGCCCCAGGTTGACAATCTTGATAACATCAATCAGCTTGCCCAGCTGATGTACCACCTGCTCCAGCTCCCTATCGTCCTCTACAGACACCTCGATGTTGATACGGGTAACATCCCGTTCCTCGGTGTAACCGGCAGAAATACTCTCAATATTGAAGGCACGACGGCTGATGAGGCCGGACACATGGGTGAGAACGCCCGGCTTGTTGTCTACCAGCACAGCTAAAATATACTTTTTCATTCCTTGTCCCCTCCCAAAACCATATCACTGAGGCAGGCTCCCGGTGCTACCATCGGCAGCACATCCTCGTTGCCCGGCAGCATCACATCAATCAGCATCGGCCCTTCGGCAGCCAGTGCTTCCTTCAGCATCGGCTCCAATGCCTCAGGCTTCTCAATCCGGCATGCCTTCATGCCCATAGCCTCTGCCAGCTTCACAAAATCCGTCTTGCCACCCAGCAGCGTCTGGGAATAACGCTTGCCGTAGAACATGCGCTGCCACTGAGTTACCATGCCCAGCACCCGGTTGTGCAGGAGGACAACCTTCACATCGATATTGTTGTCAGCAGCAGTGGACATCTCCTGGCAGTTCATCATGATGCTGCCGTCGCCGGTAAAGAGCACCACCTGCTTGTCAGGCTGCCCCAGCTTTGCCCCCAGGGCAGCCGGCAATCCGTACCCCATAGTGCCCAGGCCGCCGGAGGTCAGGAACTGGCGCGGCTTGCGGCTGTTGAAGAACTGGGCCGCCCACATCTGATGCTGCCCTACATCGGTAACAATCACGGTATCATCATCCACCAGCTGGCTGACCTTCTCAATCAGCTCCTGTGGCATGATATAGCTGTCATTGGTCTTGTACGCAAATGGATACTTGCTGTTCATCTCAATGACATGGCTCCGCCATGCATCATAACTGCCTTTGTAATCCACCGCAGACTCCTGCAGGAGACGGGCAAAAATCGGCAGTGACCAACGCAAATCGCCAACCACAGGGAAATCAGCTACTACATTCTTGTTGATTTCCGCCTTGTCCACCTCAAAATGCACAATCCTTGCCTCTGGCGCAAAGGCGGCCACCTTGCCGATAACCCGGTCATCAAAGCGCACGCCGATGCCAATCAGCAGGTCACACTCCTGCACCGCCATATTGGCAGCATAGGAGCCGTGCATGCCCACCATGCCCAAAAAGCCCTCCTGGGCAGAAGGGATACACCCCAGCCCCATCAGGGAGCTGACCACAGGGATATGGGTTTTATCAACAATCTCCCGGAACAATGCCGCCTGATTGGAAAGGGTAAGCCCGCCACCGATGAAGAACAGCGGCCTCTTTGCCTCCCCCAGCACATCCATCACATCTGCAAGCTGGCTCTCATCCCCGGTAAAATCACCGCTATAGCCCGGCAAATGCACTTTTTCAGGGTATTCATAATCAATTTCCGTGGTAAATACATCCTTGGCAATATCAATCACCACAGGCCCCGGACGGCCGGTAGAGGCAATGAAAAACGCTTCCCTGATTACCCTTGGCAGGTCCGCCGCCTTCTTCACCAGGTAGTTGTGCTTGGTGATAGGCGTGGTGATGCCCACAATATCCGCCTCCTGAAAGGAATCCTTGCCAATCAGGGGATTGGTCACCTGACCGGTAAAGCAGACCAGCGGAATAGAATCCATGTTGGCGGTGGCGATGCCGGTAATCAGGTTGGTAGCCCCCGGCCCTGATGTGGCAAAGCAGACACCAACCTTGCCGGTGGCCCTGGCATAGCCGTCAGCTGCATGGACAGCACCCTGCTCATGGCGTGTCAGGATGTGGGGATACTTTGTCTTGTAAAGTGCATCATACAAGTCCAGCACCGCACCACCCGGATAACCAAATATTACCTCGACATTTTCTCGTTTCAGGCTCTCTAGTACAGCCTGCGCTCCATTCATCAGCAAGGAAATTCCTCCCCCTATAAGAAATTTCAACGTAATCTTATTCTACGCTTATTCTTTGTATATTCTATGGAAATCGCTAACACATAGTCTCTACATTATACCCAATTGGGCAGAACATTTCAACAGACAGATGACATATTAACAATTTTCTTGCCTGTTATTAAGAGTGTGTATTATTTTTCTCCATTTTTGTGCTCTGAATATGTACGCAAATATTATTAGCCGAATATTATCCACTGGCAAAAAACGAAAAGCATTTTTTGAAAGACACCTTGTTTTTCTTCTCTTATTCCCTTTACACTTTTTAATAAGTGTGTTATAATCAAAAAACTTTCAGATGAGGAGGGACGTTTTTTCAGTATGTCTTGTAGCCGCGAAGAAATAACAAGCCGTCTTTTAGATAGCTACCAAAGGTATTATAACATTACGATTTATGATGATGCGAAGCTGCCTCTGAAGGCTCTTTGCGAGTATTATGAGGCTGCCGAAAAATACGTTGTTTCCCGCAAGGTCAACCTGTGGACTGCCAAGGGCGAGGAATTTATTTTCCTGTACGAGATGCCTGTGCTGACCAGGGAGCTTTTTGAAAAACATCTGGCTGAGGCCCGTGAGACGGGCATGAAGCTGGCGCATATCGGCTCCGGGCACATGTACACCTACATAACGCCCGTGTTTGTCTGCGACTCCTGCGAGCCTGAGGCTCTCAGGATGCTGCAAAAATGCAGTGTGCACAAGACCTTTCTTTTTTCCTTTCATGGCTGGATGGATGTGCGGCTGGCTGTCTGCCAGGCAGCTGAACAGGCCGTTGCCACCAACAAGGCCGGCAGATGTATGGAGAAAAATCTGAAAAGAATATTATTTTCTTGAAGGGGGTATCCTACATGAATACGCTGGTACTTTTATTGATATGTACAGCAATTCTTGCCTGCGGTTATACCTTTTATGGCCGATGGCTCTGCAAACAGTGGGGCGTTGACGAAACCAACAGTACGCCAACCCCTGCACACACCATGACCGACGGCATGGACTACGTTCCTGCCAAGGCACCTGTGCTGATGGGGCATCATTTTTCCTCTATCGCCGGTGCAGGCCCTATTACCGGCCCTATTGCCGCTTCTATTTTCGGCTGGGTTCCTGTTGCCCTGTGGGTATTGATCGGCGGCATCTTCTTCGGCGGCGTCCATGACTTTGGCGCACTGGTTGCTTCCATCCGCCACAAGGGACAGTCCATCGGCGAGATTATTGATGTAAACATGAGCCGCCGTGCCAAGGTATTATTTACCGTATTTACTTACCTGACCATTATTCTGGTAGTGGCCGCCTTTGGCGCCATCGTGGCCAGCACCTTCGGCGCCGTTGTCAAGGACGGCGTGGTGGATGTGGCTGCCAGCTCCACCCAGGCCTCCGTGGCTATGGTGTCCCTGCTGTTTATTGCCGTGGCAATTGTTTTTGGCTTTTTTGTCTATCAGCGGCACACCTCGATGGCTGTTACCACTGTCTTCGGCATCGCAGCCATCATCTTCTGCCTGGCTGTGGGCATGAGCTGGCATCCTATTTACCTGTCTACCCAGACCTGGATGTATGTGGTGGGCTTATATATCGCCATCGCTTCTGTAACTCCTGTATGGATTTTGCTGCAGCCCCGGGATTATCTCAGCTCATTCCTGCTCTACGCCATGCTGTTTATTGCCTTTATCGGCGTAGTGGGCGCACACCCGGACATCAATCCTGAGCTGTTCCCGGCCTTCACCGGCTTTGCGGTAGAGACCAAGAACGGCATGCAGTACCTGTTCCCTATCCTCTTTACCACTGTTGCCTGCGGTGCCATCTCCGGGTTCCATTCCCTGGTTTCCTCCGGCACCACCTCCAAGCAGCTGGATAAGGAATCCGATGCCCGCCCTATCGCCTACGGCTCCATGCTGCTGGAGTGCGTGCTGGCAATCCTGACCATCTGCGCCATTGCTTATGCCCGTGAGACAGGCCATACCAAGGGCGTAACTGATATTTTTGCCGGCGGTATCGCCTCTATGGCTGCCACCATTCCGGGGCTGGGTGGCATTGAGCACATCCTCTATACCCTGCTGGTGCTGACCTATTCCGCTTTCTGCCTCACCTCCCTGGATACCGCAACCCGCGTGGGCCGCTTCATGTTCCAGGAGCTGTGGCTGGAGCCTGGCCAGACCGTGGATGACATCAAGGACGGCTGGAAGAAAATCCTGGTAAATCCTTATGTGGCTACTCTGATTACCGTTGTGCTGGGCATCGCCCTGGGCATGAACGGCTTCCAGAAAATCTGGGGCATCTTCGGTGCCGCCAACCAGCTGCTGGCAGGCCTGGGCCTGCTGGCTATCTGCACCTGGCTGGGCAACGCAGGCAAGAACAACAAGATGTTCCTGCTGCCAATGGCATTTATGACTGTGGTTACCATCAGCTCCCTGCTGATTATTGTCAAGAACCAGCTGAATGTCATCGCTGCCGGTGGTGCTGACTGGGGTCCTTATGCACAGGTTATCATCGGCGGCCTGCTGACCATCCTGGCAGTAATTTTGGTTATCGAAGGTATTTCTACTTTGAGAAAACCAAAGAAGGTTACAGCATAATTTCTGGCGCATTATAGCGATATGATGATATGATGATATAAAAATTGCGGTTTAAGCACCTGATGGGCTAAACCGCAATTTTTTATTGCCTTTGAATTTTTGTGGCTTCCATAAAATGATTTCTATCAGGATAGTTTATTGCCATGATGGAAAAATTTTACCACTGATGGGAAATTTTTATAGCTTTTGCTTGAAAACTTTCTTCAAACATGCTAGAATATAAATGTTGCTGAAATGCGGGCGTAGTTCATTGGTAGAATGCAAGCTTCCCAAGCTTTAGAGGGGGGTTCGATTCCCCTCGCCCGCTCCATATTGAAATCTAAGCTTCATGGCATACTGTATGCTGTGGAGTTTTTTGTTTATTGACAGCGAGGTGCTAATTTATGATAACCATCGTACCTGACTTTTATGACCAATTCTCCTGCAAGGCAGGCAGTTGCCAGCACACCTGCTGTCAGGGCTGGGAGATAGACATTGACGAGCCTACGCTCTACCGCTATGAAAAAATAAAAGGCGAAATTGGTGACAAAATACGCCAGTCCATCATAATCCGGGACGGCGTATTTATCTTCCAGCTCACCGATGATGACCGTTGCCCTTTACTGCAAGACGATGGCCTGTGCCAGATTATTCGGACTTTGGGCCCTAAAAAACTTTGCAAGGTCTGCGCCATGCACCCGCGCTTCTTCGTCTATAAGTCTGAACTGGAACTGGCAGGTCTGGGCCTCTGCTGCGAAAAAACCTGCGAACTGCTGCTGGAACGCGATACACCTCTGCGTTTTTGCATAGAAGGCACAGATGAAACAATGGACTTTTTTGAACTGCTGAAAATGACTGATATCGCAAAATATCTGCCGAGAGATTGCGCCAGCCAGGCCATGAGTATCCTTCACGCCACATCATCCCTGACAGTATCGCAAATCCTCAGAATTATGGAACTTACAGAGCCCATCAATGACAGCTGGTGCCAGCTTTTGGCAAAAATCAGGCAGGAGACGACAGCAGGCAAACTAACCCTGCCCCCGCTGGAAACATGGCCTCATGACCAGCAGCAAGCCTATGACCGCATCTGCCAGTACATCCTCTATCGCATGCTGCCACGGCTGAGCCGGTGGCATTTTGGCCATCTGGCTGATTATGCAAAAATGAACACAACCTTTATTTATCTGGCAGCAGCTGTAACCGGTGATTTGCCGGAATCCCTGCGCCTCTGGTCGGCGCAAATCGAGTACGATACAGACAACGTGGAAATTATTTTGGAAAATATGCTAAAATAAGCAAAAAAAGCTTGCAATATCTTTTTTCTTGGTATATAATAAGTTATGTTATTGGCGCGTTGGTCAAGTGGTTAAGACTCCGCCCTCTCACGGCGGCTTCAAGGGTTCGAATCCCTTACGCGTCACCAGCTAATGACAGCCCGAAGTGAAGGCTTCGGGCTTTTTTGCATGTAAAAATAAAAATACCCAAAATAACAGCCCGCACTAACCATTAACTTGCCAGTGTGGACTATTATTTCGGACAATAAAATGAAATATCCTCTTAGCCCTGCTACTTGCAAGAAATCAGCAGCTGCCAATCAAAACCTTTTTCCCCTCAAAGGCAAAGCCATACTTCCTGATACGCTCGGCAGCAATCCCCTTCGCTTCCAAAGAGGCGGCATATTGCTTTTCCTCTATCTGCCGCAGGGCAGAATGAACTGTTTCCTCCAGGGATTTTTCTCTGCGCGCATTAAACGCTTTAAATTCAATAATAACAGCATTATCTGATGCATTTTTCGGTTCCAGCATAACATCATACCTGCCATAGCCGCTTTCACGATTGGAGCTAATCACATATCTGTCCTTTAAATCTACCATCAACCCCAGCACAAAACCATGATAAAATCTTTCCGGCTCTTGACGCCTGTTTTTTCCACCTGTATCAAAGCTACTGAAGGTATACAACGCAACACCATTTATATAATCTTCCATAGCATCAATATTATCCTCCAGCAGTGCCCTGATAAACCCATTATAGTCACCTTCGCTATGCTTAAACCACCTGCTCACCATTCTTTCAAACATGATTTTAGTTTCTTTGTTGGTAATCCGCAGCCGGCAGATAAAATGTCCTTCCTCAAGCATTTCCGCCGTATCCCGGGTAAGATAGCCACTGGCCAAAAGCAGTGACCAGACCGCAATAATGCTGCCGTTTAAATCCCCAAAGACAATCTGATCCTCCACCTCGGCCTCAAGGCTGCCACCCTGCAGCAGCACCTCAAACTGCGTCTTTAATTCTACCGAGCCTGACTGCAGCAGCTGGCTGACCAACCCATTGCCGCTGCTGTTTGCCCAATAACATTCCAGTCTGCCCTTCCTGTCCAGATAATTGATGATTGACCAGGGATTATATATATCGTGATGAGTGCCAATAGTAAAGCCGTCATACCACTGCTTCACAATATCCTTATCCGCCAGCCCGTACTCATCCATGGCAGCAAACACTTCCTGCTCCGTAAAGCCAAAGGCATCAGCATAGTCCTCGGACTGCACGGTAACAATCACCAGATGATTTAAATCGGAAAAAATTGATTCCTTTGCCACCCTGGTAATGCCTGTCATCAGGGCACGTTCCAGATTGCGATTTGTCTTGAAGGTAGCATTGAAAAAATGCCGCATAAAGCCTGACAGCTCAGACCAATAGCCCCCGGCAAAGGCCTCATGCATAGGAGTATCATACTCATCCAGCAGAATAATCGCTTTTTTGCCATAATGCTGCTGCAGGCATGTACACAGCAGATTAAGCACCCCTGCGGCAGTAACATTATCCATCCCTTCCTGGATGCGGCGCAAGGCCTGGCGATTATACTCCGAAACCTTTTCACTGGATAGCAAAAATTCAAACTTGGCCGCCGCCTCAGCAAAAATCCGCTTAATCCACTGCATAGTTTCCCCATAATTATCAGCTTTGACCACAGCAAAGCTGATGAAAATCACCGGGTATGTGCCCTGCAGCCTGCGCATATCCTCATCCTGCCAAACCTCAAGACCTCCAAACAATTCCTCACCCCTGCCCTGATAGTCCAAGGAAAAAAATGCCTCCATCATGCTCATATTCAAGGTCTTGCCAAAACGCCGTGGCCGCATGATAGCCGTGGTATTGTCCGCACCTTTCCACCAATCGGCAATAAACCTTGTTTTGTCAATATAAAAATAATTGTTTTCCCGTATCTTTACAAAATCCTGCTCGCCAACTGCTATTGCTCTTTTCATCCTTCCCGCACCGCCTTTCCTTCACCAGTTTATATGCGTAGCACAAATTAAAAAGCAATATTTATGTTTTTAATATTAGTTGTGCCTTTTATCATTTTCCGCCCTTTACTGCCATCTCGATACTATCGATTATACTACAAAACCACCTGCATAGCTAATAATAAAAAACCGCCCCCCGGCAAAGCCGGGGAGCAGCCTTCATTCATATAAAGTCAAATGACCATAACTCAGCCAAGGGCTAAATTATTTTGCCATTGCCTCCTGTACAGCAACTGCAACAGCAACGGACATACCAACCATAGGGTTGTTGCCGGCACCGATGAGGCCCATCATGTCTACATGAGCAGGTACGGAGGAGGAACCAGCGAACTGGGCATCACCATGCATACGGCCGAGAGTATCGGTCATACCATAGGAAGCAGGGCCGGCAGCCATGTTATCTGGATGCAGGGTACGGCCGGTGCCGCCGCCGGAAGCTACGGAGAAGTACTTCTTGCCCTGCTCAATGCGCTCCTTCTTGTAGGTACCAGCTACTGGATGCTGGAAACGGGTAGGGTTGGTTGAGTTACCGGTAATGGAAATACCAACATCCTCCTTGTGCATGATAGCAACACCCTCCGGAACGGAGTCAGCACCATAGCAGTTTACCTTGGCACGAGGGCCGTCGGAGTAAGCTACGCGCTTAACTTCCTCAACCTCGCCAGTCTTGTAGTTGTACTGAGTCTGAACATAGGTGAAGCCGTTGATACGGGAGATAATCTGAGCAGCATCCTTGCCCAGGCCGTTCAGGATTACGCGGAGAGGCTCCTTGCGAACCTTGTTTGCAGTCTGAGCGATACCGATAGCACCCTCAGCAGCAGCAAAGGACTCGTGGCCGGCCAGGAATGCGAAGCAGGTATTCTCCTCGGAGAGCAGCATAGCAGCCAGGTTGCCATGGCCGAGACCTACCTTGCGGTGGTCAGCAACGGAACCAGGTACGCAGAAAGCCTGCAGGCCTTCGCCGATAGCCTTGGCAGCCTCTACAGCAGTGGTGCAGCCCTTCTTGATAGCGATAGCTGCGCCCAGAGTGTATGCCCACTTTGCGTTCTCGAAGCAGATTGGCTGCAGGTCAGTTACGATAGCAGCAGGGTCAAAGCCCTTCTCCTTGCAGATATCAGCAGCTGCCTCAATAGATGGAATGTCGTATTTCTTACAAACTTCGTTGATACCGTCAATACGGCGCTCATAGCCTTCAAATAATGCCATTTTCTATTTCAGTCCTTCCTATTATCTCAAATTATTCCTTACGAGGGTCGATGTAGCGGGCAGCCTCAGCGAAGCGGCCCTTGGTGGAGGTGTTAGCCTTGATTGCCTCGTTGGCATCAGTGCCGGCCTTGATTGCCTCCATAGCCTTGCCCAGCTGAACAACTTCATAACCGATTACGCGGTCTTCGCTGTCAATAGCCATCCTAGTAACATAACCCTCTGCCAATTCGAGGTAACGAGGACCCTTGAGCTTGGTAGAATACAGAGTACCAACCTGGCTGCGGAGACCTTTGCCCAGGTCGTCCAGGCCAGCGCCTACAGGCAGGCCGTCATCAGAGAATGCAGTCTGGGTACGGCCGTATACAATCTGCAGGAACAGCTCACGCATAGCAGTGTTGATGGCATCGCAAACCAGGTCAGTGTTCAGTGCCTCAAGGATGGTCTTGCCTGGCAGAATCTCAGCAGCCATAGCAGCGGAATGAGTCATGCCGGAGCAGCCGATGGTCTCAACCAGAGCTTCCTCGATGATGCCTTCCTTAACGTTCAGGGTGAGCTTGCAGCCGCCCTGCTGAGGAGCGCACCAGCCGATACCATGAGTCAGGCCGCTGATGTCCTTAATCTCCTTGGACTGAACCCACTTGCCCTCCTCAGGGATTGGGGCAGGACCATGGTTTACTTCTTTTGCAATGCAAGTCATGTCTTCAACATGCTTATCATAATAAATCATTTCGTATTCCTCTCTTCACTAATTTTATAATACACCAGCCGTCAGGACAGGCAGGGAAGAATCCCTGCCCGCCTTGCGGCTATCCCCCTGCACAAAACGTAGCAGGGATAATCACTTAACCTTCACCAGGCTCTTGCCGGTCATCTCAGCAGGAATTTCCATGCCTGCCAGAGTCAGCAGAGTCGGTGCAATATCACACAATGCACCATCAGAAGCAATCCAGCCTACACGGTCGGATACCACGATGAATGGAACAGGATTGGTAGTATGAGCTGTAAACGGTGCCCCGGTTTCAGGGTCCACCATCTGGTCAGCGTTGCCGTGGTCAGCAGTGATGCAGACATCGCCGCCCATCTCGCGGATAGCCTCCACGAACCTGCCTACGCAGGTATCCACAGTCTCCACAGCCTTGACAGCTGCCTCGATAACACCGGTATGGCCTACCATGTCACCATTTGCATAGTTCAGGATAATGAAATCATACTTGCCGGACTTGATAGCCTCAACTACCTTGTCAGTTACCTCGATGGCGCTCATCTCAGGCTGCAGGTCATAGGTAGCAACCTTCGGGGATGGAACCAGGATGCGATCCTCGCCCTCATAAGGCTCCTCCACGCCGCCGTTGAAGAAGAAGGTAACATGAGCGTACTTCTCGGTCTCTGCAATGCGCAGCTGGGTCATGCCGTTCTGGGCAATAACCTGGCCGAGGGTATTCTCAATCGTCTCAGGCGGATAAGCCACCTCTACATTCAGGCCTTCCTCATACTGGGTCATGGTAGCAAAGGAAATCTTTGCCTCCTTGCGAGGGAAGCCTGCAAACTCAGTATCAGTAAAGGCATGGGTCAGCTCACGGGCACGGTCAGGACGGAAGTTGAAGAAAATCACGCCGTCACCCTCATTGATGCCCTTGTAATCGCCTACAACTACAGGCACTACGAACTCATCAGTTACCTCGTTGGCATAGGAAGCCTTCACAGCCTCCACAGCATCAGCTGCTGCAACGCCCTCGCCCTTGGCAATGGCGTCATAAGCCTTCTGCACACGCTCCCAGCGGTTGTCACGGTCCATTGCATAATAACGGCCGGACAGGGAAGCAATCGCACCGCAGCCGATCTCGTCAATCTTTGCCTGCAGCTCAGCTACATACTCTGCTGCAGAAGACGGGTCAACATCACGGCCATCCAAAAAGGCATGTACATATACCTTTTCAAAGCCCTGCTGCTTGGCAAACTGCAAAAGGCCGTAGAGATGCTCGCTGTGGCTGTGTACGCCGCCAGGGGAAACCAGGCCCATGAGATGCAGGGCACCGCCATTTGCCTTGGCAGCACCAGCTACGCTCAGGAGAGCCTTGTTCTCGAAGAAATCCCCGTCCTTGATAGCCTTGGTAATACGGGTGAGAGCCTGATAGATAATCCTGCCTGCACCGATATTGGTATGGCCTACCTCGGAGTTGCCCATCTGACCGTCCGGCAGGCCTACGAACTCGCCGGAAGCCTGAATATGGGTATTCGGAAACTGCTGCTTCAGACCATCAATAACAGGAGTCTTCGCAATCTGAATGGCATTATTCGGGTCAGCAGTGTTGCCGTTGCCGTAGCCATCCATGATAATCAATGCTACTGGAGCATTTTTTAACTTTGCCATTAAATATACCTCAATAAAAGAAAACGCAAATCAGCCAGGTGCCCGATGACGGGCACCTGCCGCCTAAATAACAAACCAAAAAGAAAACTCAAATCAGAAACTGATTAGAACTTTACGATTGCGCTGAAATCAGCAGCCTTCAGGGAAGCGCCGCCAACCAATGCACCATCAACATTTGGCTGAGCCATGAGATCCTTGATGGTAGCTGGCTTTACGGAGCCGCCATACTGGATGCGGATTGCGTCAGCAGCTTCCTGGTTGAACTTGGCAGCTACAGCCTCGCGGATAGCCTTGCAAACTTCCTCTGCCTGATCGAAGGTAGCGGTCTTGCCGGTGCCGATAGCCCAGATTGGCTCATAAGCGATAACCAGCTTGGCAACCTCGTCAGCGGAGAAGCCCTCAAGAGCAGCGTTGATCTGAGCAACAACATGGTCGATGTAGTTGCCAGCCTCGCGAATCTCCAGGGACTCGCCGCAGCAGATAATAGGAGTGATGCCGGCAGCGAAAGCAGCCTTTGCACGCTTGTTTACGCCCTCATCAGTCTCACCAAAATAATCACGACGCTCGGAATGACCGAGTACGCAATACTCTACGCCAATTTCGTTCAGCATGCCGGTAGAAATCTCGCCGGTGAAAGCTCCCTTTGGCTCCCAATGAACATTCTGAGCACCTACATGGATTTTGGTGCCCTTTGCAGCCTCGGCAACAGCAGCCAGGGCAGTTGCAGTAGGGCAGGCAACAACGTCAACGTCCTCAACGTCTGCAACCAATGGAGCAAGCTCCTTGATCAGGGCAACGCCCTCTGCGATAGTGTTGTTCATCTTCCAGTTACCAGCGATAATAGGTCTACGTGCCATAATTAATTTTTCCCCCTATATTTTTATTTATATGTCAAATTACTTATCAGCGATTGCTGCGATGCCTGGCAGAACCTTGCCCTCAAGGAACTCGAGGGTTGCGCCGCCGCCAGTGGAAATGTGGGAAATCTGATCAGCAAGGCCGGTCTTCTTCAATGCTGCAATAGAGTCACCGCCGCCTACGATAGAAGTAGCACCGTTCTTGGTAGCCTCGGCAACAGCCTTGGCAACAGCCAAAGTACCCTTTGCAAAAGCATCAAACTCGAATACTCCCATAGGACCGTTCCAGATAACAGTCTTGGCACCAGCCAGAGCCTCGCTGTAGAGAGCAGAGGTCTTAGGGCCGCTGTCGAGAGCCTCCCAATCCTCTGGAACCTTGTCCACATCCACAATCTGAGTATTTGCATCAGCACCGAACTTGTCAGCAATAGTCAGGTCAACAGGCAGTACAACCTTTACGCCCTTCTTCTTTGCCTTGTCCAGCTGAGCCAATGCCTCCTCAAACTTGTCCTTCTCGCAGAGGGATTTGCCGATAGGCAGGCCCTGGGCTGCATCGAAGGTATGAGCCATACCGCCACCGATGATGATGGTATCAACCTTGTCAATCATGTTGGAAATAACGCCGATCTTGTCAGAAACCTTCGCGCCGCCAATGATAGCAACGAACGGACGCTGAGGAGCCTCCAGAGTCTTGCCGATGAAGTTGATCTCCTTCTCCATCAGGAAGCCTGCTACGGACTCCAGATACTGGGTAATGCCAACATTGGCTGCATGAGCGCGGTGGGAAACACCAAAAGCGTCATTTACAGCAATGTCAGCCAGGGCAGCCAGCTGCTTTGCAAACTCAGGATCGTTCTTCTTCTCCTCCTTGTGATAACGGAGATTCTCAAGAAGCAGGATCTCACCCGGCTTCAAATCAGCAGCAGCCTTCTCTGCCTCCGGACCTACACAATCAGGTGCCCACTTTACATCCTGCTTGAATACTTCGGAAAGCCTCTTGAGGATGTGCTTGGTGGAGAACTTGTCCTCGCGAGCCTCAGATGGACGGCCGATGTGGCAAGCGAGAATAACAGCAGCACCCTGCTCCAGCAGATAGGTCACGGTAGGAACAGTAGCCTGAATACGGGTATCGTTGGTGATGTTCATGTTCTCATCGAAAGGAACATTGTAGTCAACACGGCAGAATACCTTTTTACCCTTCAAATCAACGTCTTTAATGGTTTTCTTGTTCATATTCATGAAAAAATCTTACCTCCGCTCAAATAATGGGGAATACCTTTTCTTTTACAAGAAGAAGAGGCCCGGCCCAAACTGGCTCTCTCCAGAAAGCCAAAGGCCGGACCTCAATGGATCTTTAAGTTATTGAGTTACCGAACTCGGAAAATCAGCCCAACTCAGCGAAGTACTTAATGGTGCGAACCATCTGGCTGGTGTAGGAGTTCTCGTTGTCATACCAGGAAACAACCTGAACCTGAGTCTGGCCGTTGCCGATAGGGCTAACCATAGTCTGGGTAGCATCGAACAGGGAACCGTACTTCATGCCGATGATGTCGCTGGAAACGATCTCATCCTCGTTGTAGCCGAAGGACTCAGTAGCCTGTGCCTTCATAGCTGCATTAACCTCATCAACAGTTACTTCCTTATCTACTACAGCAAAGAGCAAAGTGGTGGAACCGGTAGGGGTAGGAACGCGCTGAGCAGCACCGATCAGCTTGCCCTTCAGCTCTGGGATTACCAGGCCGATAGCCTTTGCAGCACCAGTGGAGTTAGGAACGATGTTTACAGCAGCTGCACGGGAACGACGGAGGTCACCCTTGCGCTGTGGGCCGTCCAGAGTCATCTGGTCACCAGTGTAAGCATGGATAGTAGCCATGATACCGGACTTGATAGGAGCCAGATCGTTCAGAGCCTTAGCCATTGGAGCCAGGCAGTTGGTGGTGCAGGAAGCAGCGGAGATAACCTTGTCTTCCTTAGTCAGGTTAGTGTGGTTTACGTTGTAAACGATAGTAGGGAGGTCGTTGCCTGCTGGAGCAGAGATAACAACCTTCTTTGCGCCTGCAGTCAGATGTGCAGAAGCCTTCTCCTTGGAGGTGTAGAAACCGGTGCACTCGAGAACTACGTCTACATCGTGCTTGCCCCAAGGAATCTCTGCAGCGTTTGCGCAAGCATAGATCTTGATCTCCTTGCCGTTTACAGTGATGGAATCCTCGCCTGCAGTTACAGCATCAGCGTACTTGTACTTGCCCTGGGAGGAGTCATACTTCAGCAGATGAGCCAACATCTTCGGGCTGGTGAGGTCGTTGATTGCAACAACTTCATAACCCTCAGCGTCGAACATCTGACGGAATGCCAAACGACCAATACGACCAAAACCATTAATAGCTACTTTAACTGCCATGTTAAAAATACCCCCTATAAACTTAAAAAAGAATTGTCAGGAGACCAGCGTGAGCACAGGAGTCCATCCGCTAATGAGGCATGCTACGGCACACCGACAGAGCTCCATGCTACCTGCCTCGCTCCTCCTTTGATTACTATAATAATACCGTAATTTCGGCCTCATTGTCAATGTAAATTCATAAATTCCAGTAATTATAGGATAATTAATTTGTAACTGTAAGTAATAGAGCAGAATACGATTGAAATAATATTTGCAAAATTCATTCAGTATTTTCCCAGCGGTTAAATCAGCCTGTATCCTATGCCTACATGGGTCTGCAAATACTGCCTGCCACTGCTTTTTGCCAGCTTTTTCCGCAGGGACACCATAAACACCCTCAATGATGCCATATCACTTTCCAGCGCACTGCCGTAGACCATCCCTTTTTAGTCTGAACAGAATCCACGAAATATCAAACTACATCATCAGTATATGCACAAAGTAACGAATAACCACTACGACAAACTGAAATTTACTTTTCTAGGGCTAATATAGCCTGCACAGCCAGCGCACATTCCAGCCTCTTTTTCTGAATGGCGCAGCCCATATCATAAGGGATGCGGATATCCTCGTTAAAGAGGTCAGCATTGGCATGACAGCCGCCGCTGCAGAAGAATCTTGCCCAGCAGTCAACGCACTTCGGCTTGTTCAGCACATGGGACTGGCGGAAATACTGCGGCAGTTCCTGATTCTGCACGCCGCTGAACACATCCCCCAGCCTGTAGCGGTCACGCCCCACAAACTGATGGCAGGGATACAAATCACCATTGGCTGCCACCGCATAATACTCATGGCCTGCACCGCAGCCGGAAAGCCTCTTGGCCACGCACGGGCCATTGGACAAATCCATATTGAAGTGGAAGAAGAAGAAGCCCTTGCCTTCCCTGTGCCGCTTGAGATAAAACTCCGTCAGCCTGTCATACTCGGCATAAATCTCCGGCAGCATATCCTCCGTCAGGGCATAAGGAGAATCCTTCAGCACCACCGGCTCCATGGAAAGGATGTCAAAGCCGGCATCTGCCATAGCCTCCACATCCTTGGTAAAATCAAGGTTGCAGGCCGTATAGGTGCCACGCATGTAATAATTCTCATCATTCCTTGAGTCAACGCACTTGCGGAAGTTGGCCATGACCTTATCATAAGTAGGGTTGCCACCGGCATCAGGCCGCATATTGTCATGGGTTTCCCGGCGGCCATCCGTGCTGAGCACCAGGCTGATGTTGTTGTCGTTCAGCCACTGGATATTGGCATCGTTCAGTGCCAGCCCATTGGTAGTCAGGGTAAGCTTGAAGACCTTGCCGGTTTCCTTTTCCCGCTTTCTCACATACTCGGTAACATGCTTCACCAGCGGCATATTGATGAGAGGCTCGCCGCCGAAAAAGTCAATCTCGCAGTGCTTTCTAGGACCGCTGTGGTCAATGATATAATCCACCGCTGCCTGGCCTACCTCCTTGCTCATCATCTGCCGCTCACCGCCATACTCGCCGGTATCCCCGAAGCAGTATTTGCAGCGCATGTTGCAGTCATGAGCCGTCATCAGGCACAGGGACTTCACCAGCCCCTTGGCCTTGAAGGTAGGCGGCACATCAATGTCCGGGGCAAACAGCTGCTGAATCTCCATGAGATGATGCAGCTCCTCCAGAGCCTCCTGCACATCACCGGCAGGGTACATGCCGTCCATGTCCTTCTGCACCTCGGCATCGTTCTCCCCGTCAAAATAGTCCATCATGTCATAAATCATCTTATCCACCACATGCACGGCACCGCTGTTCACATCCAGCAGGATATACATGCCGTTCTGCACGAACTTGTGGATTTTCTTCTGCATTTCCTTATTCATCTATTCTCTCCTATAAACTGCAAATTATCATCAAACAATCAGACAGGCCAGCAAAAAGCCAGGCACCTGAGCTGATTGTGCTAACGCGAAAAAAGGCTCCCTTTTGGCAGGGAGCCCAATCTCTAAATCTTATTTCTTGCTCTCGCAAACCTGGTTGCCTACAGTGCAGGAAGTCTTGCAAGCGGACTGGCAGGATGCCTGGCACTCGCCGCAGCCGCCGGAATTCTTGGTCAGCTGCAAAGAAGGCTGATTAACAGTCTGAATGTGTTTCATAAAAAGAAACCTCCTTCATCAAATAAAAAATCTAACTCTATTTTACCTTTTTTGCCATTTATATGCAAGCCCCTGTGCCTGGGTTGCCGGCATTAAAATAAAATTAACCGGCAGATTGGAAGCCCCCGGCGGTGAAAACTCAAAGCGCAGCTTCTGCTCCGCCCCATAGGAGCCAAGGCTTGCCAGCTCGCTGGAAAAATAAATATAATCCGTATCTTCCGTAGGCGGGAAGCGGTGGCTGGTAAAATCATCAATCCTCACGTTGCCGAAATACAGCTGGTTCTGCGGCACAGACAGCATAAACCTCTGCCTGTCAGCCATATCCTGCACGGACATGGCACCGGCATAGACCCCCCCCAAAGGCTGCAGGATATACTGCACATCCCCGGTGCCCTTTACCGGCACCTGCAGCTCGTACATGATACCATAGTTGCCATAATTCTGGGTTTCACTGCCATCGGTGGCATCAATGCCGTAGCGGTACACATCCCGGTCATTATCCGCCAGGGGTATGAACACTGCGCCATCCTGCTGGGGATTGTACGCCTTCTCCGCCCGGATGATGCGGTTCATGCCCTTGTAAGTGCCCCGCAGGCGATGCTCATCCTTGGGCAGCACCTTGGCCTTTTTCATGAAATCAATCGGATTTTCCCCTGCCGGATACATGATGACAGACAGCCTTACGGGCCCGTCAGCGGTAAAATCGTAGATGCCGTTGACCAGCTGCCCCGGCCTGACAACAGTTTCCGTCATCTTATTGCTCAAAATCGCCTTGCGGTTGGGAAACACAAATACATTCCTGTTGACCTTGCTCTCCATGTATGCCTGCTGGGTGGTCTTGCCTACCCACAAATAGTTGTCGCTAGGTGCGCTGAGAGCCTCACGGTTCACATTCAGGATGGCAGTGTACTTGCCCTCATTCTCCAGCACCACGGCAATCTTCTTGTTCTGCCGCGTGTTGTTCAGGTGATAATAAAAAATCCTGCCGGCACCTGTCACCACATCGGAGTAGAGGATGCCGTCCTGCTCCACATACTCCGGGCTGTCAGAAAACAGCAGGGTGCCACCGCCATCCTCCACCGTCACCGGCCAGCGCTTCAGAAGCTGGGGACTGTCCTGATTCTTTACCTGCCAGTCCACTTCCTCCATGGGATGCCATGACTCTGGTACCCGGTTGCTGTACTTGGGATGCAGACCGTCCACGTTCATATTGACAGCCAGCTCCATCACCTGTCCCTCTCCATGGACAGGCTTCATGCCAGCCTCTGCAACGGCATTATTGGCAATTTCTGCATTAGCCTCCGCAACCACCTGCTGATGCACTTCAGCACCGGCATCCACGCCGCCATGCTGACGCGCTTCCGCCATAGACACGCCTGCCAGCATTACCGCTGCCAGACCTGCCGACAAAATTTTTCTCTGCAAATTCATCTTCTCTCCCAACACTCCTGTAAAATAATCCATAAAACCTTAACAAAAAACAAAATCAAACAGCCTTAAATTTTATGCTGTGCTATGCCCAGCTGGGCAAAAATCCTGCCCTTTATAAGCCGCCACTTAAATTCCTCAATCCCAAAGGACGGATGAGGGATATTTATCCTTTGCAGCTGGTAGGTATCCGTATCCAGGGTATTCAGCCCCGCGTCCCCGGTCACTGCCGCCAGATACTCCTCCTCCTTCAGCATATCCCTCAGCTCCGTAGTATACTTGCCGTTAGGATAGGACAGGGTATAAATAGTGTCAACACCGTTCCACTCCATCAGAAGCTTGGACAGCTTGACCTCATTTCTGGCAGTCTCCATGTCCATCTCTGTCAGGGGCAGATGGTTTGCCGTATGGCTGCCAATCTCGATGCCCCGGTGCTGCATGTCCTTCAGCTGCTCCCAGGAAAGATATTTGTCCCTGCCGATGCTGTTGGCCACCATGAAGACAGTAGCCTTCATGCCCCGTGCCTCCAGAATGGGCAAAAGCTCCGTATAGTTGCTCTCATAGCCGTCATCAAAGGTCAGGATGACAGGCTTATCCGGCAGCTCCTGCAAGCCCTTCTTCGCCCTGAGAAAATCCCGGATGGAAATAGTGGTATAACCCTGCTCCTGCAAATAATCCAGCTGCTGCTGGAAATCCTCCACCGGCACATTGTACTCGTAAGCATCCTTGGGCTCCTCCGCCTGCACCATGTGGTACTCAAGGATAGGAAAGCCCTCCGGCTCAGGCTGCGCCAGCAGGTACTGCAATCCGCCATAGCCAGCCAGCAGCACCGCTGCCAGGGTTCCCAGCCCCCATTTCAGATATTTTTTCACGCTATTACCTCTTTTGCCTAAAATCACATATCACATGCAGCTAAAAACATCTCTGCCTTACAAAAAATCCTGCAGCCTTTTCAGCCGGTTGTTCACTGCTGCCCGGCTGATGCCCAGCATCTCCCCCAGCTCCGCCAGAGAAGCGTCCATGTTGTCCATTCGCGCCCTGGCTGCCGCCAGAAGCTTCGGTGGAAGCTTTTCCAGCCTGCCGGACTCCTGCAGCTGCCGGATGCATTCCGCCTGTGCCACTGCCGCGCTTACTGTCTTTTGCAGGTTGGCAGTCTCGCAGTTCACCAGCCGGTTCACCTGATTGCGGACCTCTTTCAGGTTTCTGGCCACCGCCAGCTCATCTGCCGCCTTCACCGCTCCCAGCATGGCCAATAGATCCATGATTTCCTCCCCGTCCTTGAGATAAATCTGGTAGCTGCCCTTCCTGTCCGTAAAGCCTACAGGAAAATCCATATTCCTCAAAATCCTGACAATGGTATGGGCAAAGGCGTAGCTGTCAGCCACAAATTCCAGATGGGACTGAGCCTCCGGCCTGTTCACCGTGCCGCCTCCCAGGAATGCTCCCCGGAGATATGCCTTGCGGCAGCACTGCTTCCTGAGAAGCCCCTTGTCCCTGCCCACAGCCCCTTCCTCGGAGCCCAGCATGCCCAGGGATTCCATCAGGGGACGAACATGGGGAGAGGGCGCCACCCGCAAAAGATAGCTGTTATTCTTTTTCAGCCGCTTGGAACGGCTCACCGTAACCTCCGGCTGAACCTGGCCGGTGGCCTTCAACAGCTGCAGTACCCGGCGTGCCACCGCCGCATTCTCCGTGACAAAATTCAGTCCCAGAGCCATCCGTGCTCCTATAGTCATGGAAGCACCCATGCGCAAAAGAGCTGCCAGCTCCGCGCTCTGGCAGCATTTTCTCCTGACCGCCCCATGGGCAAGCTCGTTTTTTACCTCGGTAGCAAATGACGGCATCTTCTACTCACAACCTCGCAATCGCTTTATGCTCACAGGTTCCTATACGCTACGCCCCGGTTTTGCGGGGCCGCCTCTCCCGTGCCCAGCATGTTTTATACCATCACATGGTTTCGTACACCACCTGCATGACGCTTTCCGCCAGCTTCTTGGGGTCATGGTGTATGGCATCATGAGCCGTAATCAGGTCTGCCTTGATGACGCCCACGCCCAGTGCCTTCAGCACATCCTCATCCACGATAACAGGGTAGGCCCCTGCCTCCGCATACTTTTTCTTCAAATCCTCCGGCACTGGGGTAGAGTTGACAATCACATAGTCCACCGCATTGCGCCCGGCATGGTCCAGTATGGCCTTGACATGCATGGAAGCAGTATAGCCGTCGGTCTCTCCCGGCTGGGTCATCACGTTGCAGATATAAATCTTCACCGCCTTGCTGCGGCACAGGGCATCACCGATGCCCTCCACCAGAAGGTTCGGCATGATGCTGGTGTAGAGGCTGCCCGGCCCCAGCACGATTGCCTCCGCATCCCGCAGGGCATCCAGGGAAGACTGTACCGCCTCCACATGCTCCGGGAACAGCTTCACACGATGAATCTTTTTGTGAGCCTCTGGTATCTTTGACTCACCGCAGACGACGGAGCCATCCTCCATGATGGCATCCAGCCGCACAAATTCCTTGCTGGCAGGCAGCACTCTGCCCTTCACCGCCAGTACCTTGGAGGACTCCTTCAGTGCCGTCTCCACATCCCCTGTCACCTGCGCCATAGCCGCAATGAACAGGTTGCCGAAGCTGTGGCCGGACAGCTGGCTGTCACCCTCGAAGCGGTGCTGGAAAAGCTTTTCCATCAGGGGCTCCGTATCCGCCAATGCCACCAGACAGTTCCTGAGGTCACCTGGCGGAATCATGCCCAGCTCCTCCCGGAGCCTGCCGGATGAGCCGCCGTCATCAGCTACCGTAACTACTGCCGTAACGTTGGAGGTAGCCTGCTTGATGCCCCGGAGCAGCACGGACAGGCCGTGGCCGCCACCCACCACCGTAATGGCAGGCCCCTTGCCCAGCTTCCGCTTCTCATAAATCAAATCCACCAGCTTTTCTGATGAATTGGCCGGCAGCAGCACAGTGATAACCGAGCGGATCACGAAGCGGGCCGCCACCAGCATCACGCCAAAGCCCAGCAGCACCATCAGCATGCCCACCAGGGCTGTAAAGGTATAATCATAGCTGCCAGACCACAGATAGACAGCCTTGAAAATAGCCTCCTCAATATTATCAATATACTTGTAGTTAAAAACCACCGCAATTCCCAGGCTGGCAAGCATTACGCCCCCTGCAAACAGAAGCAGCCAGCGCTTGAACCTCATGCCGGGATACAGCCATTTTAACAAGTGCATTTATGACACTCCCTTAAACTTCTTCCCTCACATGCTCCCAGACCTCGTTTTTCATCAGGTCACGGTGCTCCAGCTTCACCTGGCAGCCCTTGTCCTTCAAAAGCTGGTAGATGTGGTTGGCAATAAACACAGAACGGTGCATGCCGCCGGTACAGCCTGCCGCAATCACCAGCTGTGCCTTGCCTTCCTTCTCATACTGAGGAATGAGGAAATTCACCAGATTATCCAGATGCTGCTTGAATTCCCTGGTCACCGGCCACTGGTCGATATAGGCAGCCACATCCGGCACGGAGCCGCTCTTGTGGCGCATGGACTCCACATAGAAAGGATTTGGCAAAAAGCGCACATCAAAGACCAGGTCGGCATCCAACGGCATCCCAAACTTGAAACCGAAGGAAATCACATTGATATTCATCTTTTCTCCTACCCGCGGGGCAAAGAGCTTCAGAATCTTTTCCTTCAGGTCAATCTTCTTCAGTTCAGAGGTATCCACGATGTAGGTGGCCTTGTTGCGCACCTGCACCAGCCGCTCACGCTCCTTGGCCACGCCCTCGCTGATGCGGGAGCTAGGTGCCATAGGATGGCGGCGGCGGGTTTCCTTGTACCGGCGGATAATGGCAGCATCCGAGGCATCCATAAAGAGCAGCACATACTGCTGATTGTCCCTGTCCATGTCCTCCAGCACATGAATAAAGGTATCAAAGAACTCCCGGCTCCTGGTGTCCACCACCAGCACCACCTTGCTGACGCTGCCGCCGGACTGCTGGCACAACTCCGCAAACTTTGGAATAAACACCGGGGGCAGGTTGTCCACCACAAAATAGCCTATGTCCTCAAGATAGCGGCATGCCTGTGTCTTGCCGCTGCCGGACATGCCGGTGACAATAATAAATTCGCAGCAGTTTTCCTTGCTTTTTTCTTTTTCCATACAAACCTCCGGAAAATCACATGCAGAAGCGCTCCAGTGCCTCCGCTACGCCATCATGCTCGTTGTCCGTTACCATGTAACGGGCTGCCGCCCTTGCCTCATCGTTGGCATTGCCCATGGCAACGCTGATGGCAACAGATGTCAGCATGCTTACATCGTTGCTGGAATCACCGATAGCCAGCACCTGCTCAGACGGGATTTCCAGAATCTCTGCCAGCTTAGCAATGGCTGTTGCCTTGTTTACCCCGGGCTTGATCAGCTCCACATAGGTCGGAGAAGACTTCATGGCATCAATACGGCCGCCGAACTTCCGGCGTACCAGCTCCACTGCTGCATCAGCTTCCTCCGGGGTGCTGCCCATAATCAGCATCTTCGGCACATGATAGGTGTACTTGTAGATATCCTCCCCTACGGCATTGCCCGGCACGCCGCACATCTTCTGATAATACTGGGCATGCTCGTCATTTTCCTTGAAGTACAGCTTATCCTCGCTGTAGAGATGGATGTAGAGCTCCTGCTCCCTGGCAAAGTCCAGCAGGTCCTTCACCAGGTCCTCCTCCAGATAGGAAGCGTACAGCTCCTTGCCGGAGGCTGTCTTAATGAGGGCGCCGTTATAGGTAATAATCGGCACATCCAGCTCCAGCTCCTGGGCATAAGGCAGGGTGGAAGCATACATGCGGCCGGTAGCAATGGTAAATACCACCCCGGCCTCCACAGCCCTCTTGATAGCGTGCTTATTTCCCCTGGAAATCTTGTGCTCGCTGTTCAGGAGGGTGCCATCCATATCTGTAACAAATAATTTTGCTTTCATGAGTAAGTCTCCTTTTTATCTTAAAAAATGTATTAGTACGCTAATGCATACAATCAATTATCGGCTATCAATTACGGGCTGAAGGTGACAGTCACGCTCTGGCCGGACTTGATTTCGGCACCTGCCGGAATGCTCTGGCTCCTGGCCAGTCCGTTGCCCTGCACATCGATGCCCAGCCCCAGCTCTGCCAGCTTCTGGGAAACATCCCTGATGCTCATGCCGGTCAGGTCAGGCATCCTGACCTTGCCATCACTGGCAGCAGGTGCAGGCTTGGCAGCAGCTGCTTCCTTATCCTTGTTCATATCCGCAAAGGTATCACTGGAAGGGCTGATGTGCATGAACCGCAGCAGCTGGGAGAAAATATCCCTTGCCACAGGCGCTGCAATCTGTCCGCCATAGAATGCCCCTGCCGATGGGTCATCGATTACCACCAGCACTACTATCTCCGGGTTCTCCACCGGGGCAAAGCCGCAGAAGGAAGCAATGTACCGCCCCTCCATGTAGCCGCTGGTATGCTCGTTGATTTTCTGTGCCGTACCTGTCTTGCCGGCAATGCGATATCCCTTCACTGCCGCCTTGGAACCGCCGCCGGTGGCAACCACCTGCTCCAGAAGCCCCATCAGCGTCTTGTCCGTGGCTGAGTCAATCACCCGGCGCACTTCCTCCCTGCCGTACTCCTTGTATACGGAGCCGTCCGCATTGGTAATCTGCTTGATGATGTGAGGCTTCAGCAGCACACCGTCATTGGCCACTGCTGACATGGCTGTTACCAGCTGCAGAGGCGTCACGGCAATACTATGGCCGATAGCCATAGTAGCCACATCAGAGTTTACCATATCCTTGGGATTGGCAAACAGGATGCCTGACTCCTCCCCGGGCAGCTCAATACCTGTGGCCTTGCCAAAACCGAATTTCTCAGCATACTCGTTCAGCTTTTCGCCTCCCAGCCACAGACCGATCTGGGCAAAGCAGGTATTGATGGAATTTTTTACAATGTCCGTAAAGGTGACATTGCCAAAGCTCTCACCGTTCCAGTTCTGGATGCGCTTCTCCGAAACATCGATATGCCCCGGGTCATAAAAGGTCATGTTAGGAGCTACTACCCCTTCCTGCAAAGCCGTGCCTGCCACCATTGCCTTGAAGGTGGAGCCAGGCTCATAAACAGAGGAAATTGCCCTGTTGCGCCACGCCTCGTCATTTGCCTGCCAGAACTTGTTAGGATTATAGCTTGGACGGGAAGCCATGGCAAGCACATCACCTGTCTTCGGGTCCATCACCACTGCCGTTACCGCCTTTGGCTTATTGTCAGCCATGGCCTTGTCCAGTGCCTGTTCTACAATAAACTGCATGGTGCTGTCAATAGTCAGGGTGATGCTCTTGGAATTGTCCCCCTTGTAGCGCTGCTGCGCTGCCGAAAAGATAGAATCAAAAATCGGCCTGCCCCGCATGTCGATAATCAGGTCCGCTTCCTGAGCCTCCCCCTTCAAGAGCTCATCCGCATACTGCTCCATGCCGGCAAGGCCCTTGTCATCGGTGCCGATAAAGCCCAGCACATTGGCTGCCAGCATATCGTTGGGATAGTATCTCTTTACCTCGTCATGGAGCTCAAGGCATTCATACTCGTTATCCTCCTTCAGCTCCTTGATGGCATTTTCCTCATCCACCTCCAGGCGCCTCTTGACATACACAAAGACGCCCCCGGTATCTATATCCTCACTGATTTCCTCAGGCTTCAGCTTCAGAATCTCCGACAGCTGTGCCACAAGGTTGTCCCTGTCCTCCGGCTTCACCTTGCTGGGATTGATGACCAGGGACTTTGCCATACGGCTGATAGCAAGCTCCCTGCCATTCCTGTCCAGGATTTTGCCCCGGGGCGACTGCCGCGCCCTGTTTTCCTCCGCAATGGTCATTGCCCGCTCCGCCAGCTCGTCACCATCCACCAGCTGCAGCCAGGCAAACCGCACTAGCAAAAGGCCGAAGCAGCCCCAGATAATCAGCAGCAGCCAGCTGATTCTGAGCTGCACATTGTGCCGTTGCTTCTTCATCTATTATATCACTCCAAATAATAACTTATATCCTGCCCTTCCATTTTACACTATATCTTGTTAAAAGCAAAAATTTTTTATAGCAAAACGATTTACAAATTATTTACCTAGCTGATATAATATGATTAAGAATGGCGGTGATGATTTTATGGACGCTACAGACAAGCGAATTTTAAAGAGATTGCAGGAAAATGCCCGCGTTACTGTTTCCGTGCTGAGCCAGGAGATTTCCCTGTCCATGCCGGCCATCAGCGAAAGGCTGAAGAAGCTGGAAAATACCGGCGTGGTGCAGCAGTATACGGCAATCCTCAATCCTGCCCTGGTGGACAAGCACCTGATGGCATTTATTTATATCAGCTTTGACAATCCAAGCAATGGTGACAAATTCCGCGAGTTTATCGCCAGCGAGATGGATGTAAAGGAGTGCTTCTACATCACTGGGGATTATGATTATGCCCTGAAGATTATTACCAAGAGCACCAAGACCCTTGAGAAGCTTCTTACCCGCATCAAGAATCAGGATGGCATCGTCAAGACGGAGACCATCGTAGTCCTGTCCACCATTACGGACAGGCCGTCCATCGAGCTGGAATAAGGCTGCCCGGAGTTTCAGGCTGCACAGCCTGAAAGCTGTGGCTGCAAGCCTAAAAAACGGCATAAAGCTATGGGGCCGCTGCCTCGGACCTTCCCCGTGGGGAGATTTGAGACAGCAGCCCCATTTTTATTGCCATTCATTGTACCGGAATGGATAAATTCCGAGGCAAATCCGCTACCAATGGTATTTTTCTCCCCGGTTAATCTTGAAAGCACGGTAAACCTGCTCCACTAAAAGGAGCCTCACCATCTGGTGAGTAAAGGTCATGGGGGAAAAGCTCAGCCGGAAATCCGCCGCCTGGCGCACTTCCTCAGAGAGCCCGAAGGCTCCGCCTATCAAAAAGGCAATGCTGCTCCTGCCGGAGAGCCCCAGCTGCCGGATTTTATCCGCCAGCTCCTCGGAGGATGCCTGCTTGCCGTACACATCCAGCACAAAGAGATAGCTGCCCTCCGGCACCTGGCGCAAAAGGCGCTGGCCTTCCTGCTGCAGCACCTGCTTCTTTTCCGCCTCCGAAGGGTTGTCCTTCATCTTTTCCTCATTGATTTCCACTATTTTTACCGTGGCAAAGGGCGTCAGCCGCTTCAGGAACTCATTGATGCCGGCGGTCAGGTACTTTTCCTTGATTTTCCCTGCCGCCACAATGGTTATTTTCATGAAGCTGCCTCCATGACCACATCAACGGTTACCGTGCTGCCATTCCTGTCCAGCTTTACCTTGACGGTATCACCAACCTTGGCAGCCAGCACAGCATTGCGCACATCGCCTACCCGGTTGGTCTCCTTGTCACCTACGGACAGGATCACATCACCCCGGCGGATGCCGGCCTTGTAGGCAGGGCCGTTTACGGTAACATTCTCCACATACACGCCCTTATCCACATTCAGGATGTAGCCGTACCGCCCGGCAGTCTCCTTGTCAAAGATGCCAACCCCCAGATACGGACGTGTTACCTTGCCGTCATCCATCAGGTCATCCACAATTTCGCGCACTGTATTGATAGGGATGGCAAAGCCCATGCCCTCAACGCCGCTGCGGGCAATCTTGGCTGAGTTGATGCCGATGACCTTGCCGTCAGCATTTACCAGGGCACCGCCGGAGTTGCCCGGATTGATGGCGGCATCAGTCTGAATCACCTTGATTACCCTGTCATCCAGCTCCAGGGAACGGTTCAAGGCACTGATGACGCCGCTGGTAACGCTGCCCTGAAACTCCAGCCCCATAGGATTGCCGATGGCAATGGCAGGCTCCCCTACCATGATATCATCAGAATTGCCGAACTCCGCCGCCGGCAAATCATTGGCATCCACCTTGACCACGGCCAGGTCGGTCAGCTCATCAGCCCCCACCAGCTTGCCGGACAGGGAACGCCCGTCAGACAGGGAAACAATGATTTCCTTGGCACCGCTGATAACGTGGTTGTTGGTGACAATATAGCCATCCTTGCGGAAGATGACGCCGGAACCGGCACCCTCCACCTGCACAGGATTGTTGAACCAGTCCCTGGCCACCGCCTTGTTGGTAATGCCCACCACGGCAGGCCCCACCGCCTTGGCAGCCCGCACCACCGGCGTATTTCTTGCATCAGATACCTCGCTGCTGGCAACGGCAGCCGGTATGCCATTGCCGCTCTCCTGCTGCTGGCCAGCCTGGCTGTTGCTGCAGCCGCCCAAAAGCACCGTTGCAGCCACCAGCACTCCTGCCACGCCGGAAAGGCATTTTTGCGTAAAATTCCTGCGATAATTCATAATCCTTCTCCTCCTGCAAAATACGAAAATACAAAATTCTGTCTTATAGCAAGTCATGCACAAAATCATGCATTAAAGCTGTACGCATGTACACTGATTCTGGTCGGTCAGATACAGCTCCACATCATTGATGCCCTGCTGGCTGAAAACCGCCTGCACCGTCTCCCTGGCCAGCTCCGGCCGGTTGTTGGACTCGCTGAGATGTGCCAGCAGGAGCTTTCTTGGCCGCTGCCTGAGCCCTGCCACTGCCAGTGCCGCATCCCTGTTGGACAGGTGCCCCCTGGCACCCAGGATGCGCTTTTTCAGGCTGTAGGGGTAGCTGCCGTTTTTCAGCATTTCCACATCGTGATTGGTTTCCAGCACCATCACCCTGGCACCCTCCAGCATCTCCTGCAGGCTGCTGTCCACAAAGCCCATATCCGTGGCTACAACGCAGCGGCTGCTGCCCTGCACCACATAGCCTACGGGATTGGCCGCATCGTGTGGAATATTAAAGGCCCTGACCGTCACCCTGTCCAGGCGCACCCGGTCAATGATGGGGTTGATGCATTCAATGGGCAGTTCCCGGTAGCAGCTCATGGCGCGAAAGGTCTCAGGGCGGCTGTACACCTGCACCCCGTACTTTTTCGTCAGCGTCACCAGGCCGCTGATATGGTCTCCGTGCTCATGGGTGATGAATACCCCGTCCAGCTCCTCCACCCTCTGGCCGATGCCCTCCAGCTCCTGCCGGATGCGCCTGGCACTGATGCCGGCATCTATCAAAAGCTTCTTGCCATCCAGTTCAATAAACGTGGCATTTCCCTTGCTGCCACTGGCCAACACAGCCACCTGCATATAATATCCTCACTCCTGTAAATCACACTTCAGTATAGAAAATAATACTGGAAAATATATGTAAAGTCAAAGTATCCCTCAAGTTTTCTTTGCTTTATTTCCGTTGCTTCATATCCTCCTGATAGAGATTGTGAAATTTTGTTCAGGAAGACATTTGACAACTTGCATTTTTCGATTTTTTTATTTGATTGCAATTAATACAAAATCATACCCATATCACCATACCATTTCCGTAATCAGTAGACTTTTTAATTCAAATATCGTGAAATTAATTTGAAATAATATACAATTTCCACTTGACTTGTATAACCATTTGTGCTATCCTTATACCAAGATAAGTTTACAGCTTGAATATTTAGTATGTAGCTTACCACCTGCAGCGGCTGTTTTTTTCCAACGCCATTTCTCAGCCGCAGCAGTTAAGGTGATGTATTCCCTATAGTACATCCCTATAGTCAATCCCTTTCAGCCCTCAGGCATCTTGGCTGAGGGTATTTTTTTGCTCAAAAATCGGCATGCCGCAGCCACACAGCTACAGCATGCCGATTTTTATTTCTCCAATGGCTTTAAGTTACGAAAGCTCTTTAATGCCTGTCCTTGCGCCCCAGCTTCTTGCGGCACTCAGGGCATCTGCCGAAAAAGTACAGCTGCCGCCCGGTGAGCTCGTAGCCGCTCTTGGCAGAAACAGTGTCCAGCAGAAATTCATCACCTATATCAAATACATCGTCCACCCTGTTGCATGACACACATCTGATATGTGGATGGCTCACCGTCTCAGCATCATAGCGGTAGCTGTCCTCCCCCACATTCAGCACCTGCACCAGCCCCAGCTCGGAAAAAATATCCATAGCCTTGTAGACAGTTGCCAGGCTCATGGTCGGATAGTCCGGCTGCAGCATGCTGTAAAGCATCTCAGCGTTGGGATGATTATACGCCTTGGACAAGGCCTCGTACACTGCCAGACGCTGGGGTGTCACTTTGAAGCCATTTTCCCGAAGTATACGGGTTACGCTCTGCATTTCTAACATAATAACTCCTCCACACCACACCTGCGGATAACAACATTGATAATTATTATCCATTTAGAAAAATTACTATATAAAATAATTTTACATTATGCTGGCAATTATGTCAATCTGCTTTGAATTATGTTATAATGACAAAAATCATAATTTTAGGAGAATGAATATGCTGATTGAAAATATTAATTCCGTAATTGCCGGGGAACTGAAGGTGCGCAGGGCACAGGTTGATGCCGCCGTACAGCTTCTGGATGATGGCAATACCGTGCCTTTTATCGCCCGGTACAGAAAGGAAGCCACCGGCGAGCTGGAAGACGAGCAGCTGCGCACTATTGAGGAACGGCTTACCTACCTGCGAAACTTCGTCAAGAGGCAGGAGGAAATCATTGCCAAAATCCACGAGCAGGGCAAGCTGACCGATGAGCTGAAGGCCGCCATCGAAAAAACCTCCAAGCTGCAGGAGCTGGAAGACATTTACCTTCCATACAAGCAGAAAAAGCGCACCCGGGCCCAGAAGGCGAAGGAAAAGGGCCTGGAGCCCCTGGCCAGCCGCATCCTCTTGCAGCAGGATACCAAGGGCACGCCGGAGGCAATCGCCGCAGAATTTATCAACCCTGAGCTAGAAGTAAATTCTGCCGGGGACGCCCTGGCAGGAGCCATGGATATTATTGCCGAGATGATATCGGAAAATCCACAGCTGCGCCAGAAGCTTCGGGACACCATGCAAAGTTCTTCCCTGCTGTCTGCCAGCCTGCCGGAGGACAAGGAAAACACCGAGGAGGGCAGGGTATTTCTCATGTACAAGGAATACCAGGAGCCTGTCCGCACCCTGCCCCCTCACCGCATTCTCGCCATCAACCGGGGGGAGCGGCTGGACTGCCTGAAGGTAAAAATCGAAACAGACGAGGAAAAAATCCTGCGGCTGATTGAAAAGGAATACCTGCGTGGCAATTCCATTTTTAAAGCGCTCATCAAAGAAACCTGTGCCGACAGCTGGAAACGGCTGATCGAGCCATCCCTGGAGCGTGAGCTGCGCTCCGGGCTGACAGAGGCTGCGGAAAAACAGGCCATCAGCATCTTCGGCACCAACCTGAAGCAGCTACTGCTGCAGGCCCCGCTGGCAGGGTATACCGTCATGGGGCTGGACCCGGGCTACCGCACCGGCTGCAAGATGGCCGTCATTGATGCTACAGGCCAGGTAATAGACCACGGCGTACTCTATATCACCCACGGGGAAAAGGGAGCGGCAGAGGCTGCCAAAAAGGCCCTGGCCCTCATCCAAAAGCACAATGTCACCCTGATTTCCATCGGCAACGGTACCGCCTCCCTGGAAACAGAGGAATTTGCGGCAAAACTCATCAAGGACAACAGCCTGAATGTAAATTACATCATCACCAACGAAGCCGGCGCCTCCGTTTACTCCGCCTCCGCCCTTGCCAAGGAAGAACTGCCGGAATATGATGTAACTATCCGCGGCGCAGTCTCCATTGCCCGACGGGTGCAGGACCCTCTGGCTGAACTGGTAAAGATTGACCCGAAGGCCATCGGCGTGGGGCAGTACCAGCACGATGTAAACCAAAAGCAGCTGGCAGATACCCTGGACCAGACTATCGAAACAGCCGTCAATCATGTGGGCGTTGAGCTGAACACGGCTTCCCAGGCACTACTGAAGCATGTGGCAGGCATCAACGCCACCGTAGCCAAAAATATCGTTGCCTACCGCAATGCCAACGGTGCTTTCAAAAGCCGCAAGGAGCTTTTGAAGGTGGCACGGCTTGGCAATGCCGCCTTTACCCAGTGCGCAGGCTTCCTGCGCATCAGCGGTGCCCTGTCGCCCCTGGATAACACCCCGGTACATCCGGAGTCCTATCCCCTGGCGGAAAAAATTTTGGCACGATTTGACATGCAGCCAAAGGATTTGAACGACAAGGCAAAGCTGGCCCTGCTGCAGGCCAAGCTGAAGCTGGTACAGCCTGACAAGCTTGCAGCCGAGCTTTCTGCCGGTGTGCCGACTGTAAAAGATATCCTTGAGGCCCTTGCCAAGCCTGGCAGGGATCCCCGGGAGGATTTGCCTGCACCGCTGACGCGGAAAGCCATTGTAAAGCTTTCCGATATCCAGCCGGGCACCATTATGCGGGGCACTGTCCGCAACATTACCGACTTCGGCGTATTTGTGGATATCGGCATCAAGCAGGCAGGGCTTATCCATATCTCCGAGCTGAGCCACAGGCATGTCAAGCATCCTTTGGATGTAGTCTCTGTAGGAGACATACTTACAGTCATGGTCATCAGCGTGGACGAGGCAAGGGGGCGCATCGGGCTGAGCCTGAAACAGGTTCCCGCAGAGGCTGCTGTATAAAAGGCAAAACCGCTGCACTAAGCAAGATTGGCAGGGCAGCTGAATAATAGATAACACTGCCGTAAAATGCGGCACAGGACATTGCATTGAAAGGGGTAGATTATATTGTCAAAAAAGAG
>OBLI01000662.1_pt1 | contig 36007 bp, 33 predicted proteins | sample 1519701 | NCBI WGS metagenome assembly OBLI01 (sample SAMEA3663005, study PRJEB22513) | pig gut metagenome | biome: pig gut; feature: pig-associated habitat; material: faeces | place: France | collected 2012 | reverse complement strand
ATTTTCAGCAAATTCTTGATTTGGGATAACTAGTGTCAGCGTAGAAGCCCGCCACCGGGTCAGCCCAGCCGGAGCACGCCGCCACAGGAGTTTCGCAAACGCCTAATAGAGATGTTTCATTGCTACATTGTTATCGCATTTATGATCTATCTATAGGATAATGGATGGAAGCGGGAATGGGTAGTGCCGGATGTCAGAAAAGGAGATGACATTTGTCACAAAGTTCTCCAAATTTATGTTCCATGCGTGAGATTTTGCATCGGATGTGATAAAATTTTGTGGAGATATTCTGCAAGAGAAAAGCGGAATAGGTATGTGACAGTGGAAAACAACGAGCAGGAGAAGCGGTAAAGCAATGAAGGAGCGTCTGATCGACAATTGCATATTGTATGTGCTTGGCATTTTCCTTATGATAGGAATGTCGGGATGGGTGCGCCCGGTGATCGTTGTACTCATTGCGTTGCTGCATATCACTTTATCGGATCTGATACCCGGGAAACGGTTGCGTTATATCGAGATGGGAGCATTTGTCGGAGCCGGTGCTGCCATGCCGGATCATGCACTGATGCTTTTTCTTCCGCTTTTGCTATATGACTGTGTGCGGATGCGTTCGTGGAAGGCAGGCGTGATCACCGGTGCCGGAGTCCTCTGTCAGATGGTATGGTTTGTTCAGGGAGAGATCGGCGTGTTTCGGTTCGTGTTATGGTGTTTTACTTTGATTCTTGCGGCAATCTTTTCCGTGCGCACCGAGCGCAGCTTAACGCTGGCGCAGGAGGTCATCCATCTGAGGGATTCGTCTACGGAACTTCGCCTTGCGATGCAAAAAAGGCAGCAGGATCTGTTGGAAAAGCAGGATTATGAGATCCATCTTGCAACGCTTCAGGAGCGCAACCGTATTGCGCGGGAGATTCACGATCATGTGGGGCATATGCTTTCACGGAGTATTTTGCAGATGGGGGCTTTGCAGACAATCCATAAAGAGGAGCCGTTGCACGGGCAGCTCGTTGCTATCAATGATACGCTTTCGCAGGCGATGAATAACATTCGCGAGAGCGTGCATGATCTGCACAATGAGTCGCTGGATCTCAAGCAGGCGCTTCGTGAGGTGACCGATGAATTTAGAGATAAGTATGAGATTGCTTTTACCTATGATATGTCGGCGGCGGTTCCACGCAATGTGAAATACTGTCTTCTGGCGATCACAAAGGAAGCTTTGGCCAATGTTGTGCGTCACAGCAATGCAACGCGTGTCAGTTTGTATTTTTGCGAACATCCGGGTTTTTATCAGATGCTGGTGGAAGATAACGGCACGGACATTAAAGTGAAAGAAGCACAGATTGCAAAGGCGCAGATAAGCGGAATCGGTTTATCCAATATGCGGGAGCGCGTGGAGGCACTTGGCGGAACGATCGCTTTTTTGACGGATAAGGGCTTTGAGATCCGGATTTCGATTCCGAAGGATATGTGAAATAGCGAATCGTTTAAGCAGAAAATAAAGGGAGAAAAGTGAAAATGAGAGTTGTAATTGTGGACGATGACCAGCTTGTGGCATTGTCGCTGAAAACGATATTGGAGGCGAACGAAGAAATATCGGTTGTCGGAACCGGAAATGACGGAACAGCAGCAATAGACTTATACGAGAGGAAGCGACCGGATATTCTGCTTATGGATATTCAGATGAAACCGATGAGCGGACTGGCGGCGGCGGAACAGATTTTAAAGACGGATCGTGACGCAAAGATTTTGTTTTTGACGACGTTTTCAGATGATGAATATATCGTAAAGGCGCTGGATCTGGGCGCAAAAGGTTATATCTTAAAGCAGGACTTTGAGGGAATCCTTCCGGCGCTTCAGGCGGTACAGCGCGGGCAAAGCGTGTTCGGGGGTGAGATCGTCAGTCGTATTCCGGTGCTGATGCAGTCAAAATCGGAGTTTGATTATGCTTTTTATGACATCGGGGAGAAGGAACGGGAGATTATTGCTTTGGTCGGTAAAGGAAAAAGTAACCGGGAGATCGCAGATGAGCTGTTTTTGAGTGAGGGCACGGTGCGCAATTATATCAGTACGATCCTTGAGAAACTTTCGCTGCGCGACCGGACGCAGCTTGCTGTATTTTATTTGACGAAAGTACGCTGACGCGCTACAATAAAAATATCGGGCATAAACCTGACATAACGTGTTCGATATCCATAGGGAGAGGATGAGAGGAAAAGTGCGAAAAATATCGCCGGACCGATGGTGTGGGAAAGAAAAATATAACGATGAAAATGCTTAAATACAGGAGGGGTTCAATATGAAAATCGGGATTGGAAATGATCATGCAGCAGTGGAGATGAAGATGCAGATCAGGGAGTATCTGGAAAGCCTTGGACATGAGGTTGTAAACTATGGTGTTGACACAACGGAAAGGTGTAATTATCCGGAGATCGGCGAGAAAGTCGGACGCGCAGTTGCAGCCGGTGAGGTGGAGTGTGCGGTGCTTATCTGCGGAACAGGTGTTGGTATCTCGATTGCAGCAAACAAAGTTCATGGTGTGCGTGCAGCCGTATGCTCGGATATCACGACCGCGCATCTTGTTAAGGAACACAACAATGCGAACATTATCGCGTTCGGTGCACGTATCGTAGGAATCGAGACCGCAAAGGATATCGTGAAGGCTTATCTGGATGCCAAGTTCCTTGGCGGACGTCACCAGACAAGAATCGATATGATTTCTGACATTGAGACAAGAAATTTCTGACATTGAGACAAGAAATTTCTGACATTGAGACAAGAAATAATACTTGATAAATATGGCATTTTATAGTAAAATGGCTCAATGAGAGAGTTTTTACTCGTAATTTAAGGAGGAAGATCGAATGATTTCAGCAGGAGATTTCAGAAACGGTGTTACGATCGAGCTTGATGGTAACATTTATCAGATTATCGAATTTCAGCATGTTAAGCCGGGAAAGGGCGCAGCATTCGTTAGAACTAAGTTAAAAAATATCGTCAGTGGTGGTGTGGTTGAGAAGACTTTCCGTCCAACCGAGAAGTGCCCGACCGCTCATATTGATCGTAAGGATATGCAGTATCTGTACGCTGATGATGATTTCTATCATTTCATGGACGTAGAGACATATGACCAGATCGACCTGGCAAAGGATAGCGTCGGTGATGCTCTTAAGTTCGTTAAGGAGAACGAGATGGTTAAGATCTGTTCTCACAAGGGTAACGTGTTCGCGGTTGAACCGCCTCTGTTCGTAGAACTTCAGATCACAGAAACTGAGCCTGGATTCAAGGGTGATACAGCTACAGGTGCTACAAAGCCTGCAACTGTTGAGACAGGAGCTGTCGTATATGTACCTCTGTTCGTAGAGCAGGATGATGTCATCAAGATTGATACAAGAACAGGTGAGTACCTTTCAAGAGTATAATCGATTACAGGTATATGATATTTTAAGCCGGGAAGCGTTTGCTTTCCGGCTTTTTATGTTACATATATTCCCTAAGCAGCCACATGCATGCGACCGACGCAAATACCTGCGAAAGCAGCAGTCCCCACAGATAAGCCCCGATGCCGTAACCCGGCACAAGAAACCAGATCATTCCGATGCGGATCAGACAGGCAAGAAGATTGACAAAAAGCACCTGTTTCGGACGGCCGAGTCCGTGCAGGATACTGCTGAGCAGGCTTGAGATATACATGAGCGGACAAAGCCATGCGAGGCGGCAGATGAAGCGTCCGGCAAGTGCATTGTGGAAAAGTTTGTTTCCGATCATATCCCCGGTGAATAAAAACAGAATTGTGAAAGCAAACCCGAGAAGCAGTCCTAAACGGATTGCTTTTTTTGTTGTGCGGCGGATCCGGTTTTCGTTGGCGCGTCCCTTGGCTTCGGAGATCGCAGGAAGAAGCAGCACGGACAGAGAGTTTGTCAGCACACACGGAAACAGAATGATGGAGAGTGTCATACCGCTCAAGATACCGTAGACGCTGAGCGCATCCGCCTGCGAGTAGCCATAAAGCTGCAGTTTCTGCGGAATCAGAAGATTCTCAAGGCTTGTGCTGAAAGCCACAGACAGTCGGTTGATCGTCAGTGGGATTACCATTGCAAGGAATGCGTGTGTCATGGTACGGTTACATACAGAATCCGTCGAATAGGAGCCGCGCGGCAGGCGTTTTTCCCGAAGAAAAGCGCTCATGGACACAAGAAGTCCGAAACATTCACCGATCACAAGACCGCAGACCGCATGGAAAGCGGTCAGAGGAATGCCTTTTTCCGTAGTGACCTGAAAAATAATCCAGACACTTCCGACACGCGCGATCTGCTCGATCAGCTGGCAGAGGGACGGGACGAACGCGTTCTTCTTACCATAATAGTAGCCGTTGATACAGGCGTGGATACAACATGGAAGCAGTGAGTAGGTCAGCAGTACAAGAAGCGGCGCGCAGCGTGCTTCTCCAAGAAAATGCGTTGCGATCCAGTCGGCGTTGCAGTACATGAAGATTCCGGTGAGGGAAGACAGACCGCAGGAGAGAACGAGTCCGAGGAGAAGAAAGGCACGCGCCTTTTTCTCCCCGCAGAGAGAGTCTTTGCAGCCACCGATCGCATCGCCGACGAACTTGGAGATGGAAGTCTGGATCGAGGAGGCGGTCAGAGCAAAGCAGAGGCTGAAAACAGGCCCGATCAGCTGATAGATACCGAGTGCTTCTGCACCAATCGTGCGGGAGAGGAATATTCTATAGAAGAAGCCGATGATGCGGCTGAGGACACCGGCGGCGGTCATCAGGAGAGTACCGGTGATCAGGGGATTTTTTTTGATGGAAGATAGCGTCAAGAGAAACTCCAAAGAGTAAAGATTGGTAACTATTGTATGAAGAGAGGGCACGAAATATGAGTTGTCGAATTTATATGGATCATGCGGCTACAACGGAGATGCTGCCCGAGGTGCGCGAGGCGATGGAACCGTACCTCAGGGAGGAGTATGGCAATGCGTCCACTTCCTATGAGATGGGCGTGCGGATGCATGATGCCATTGAGGAGGCGAGAGAAAAAATCGCGTGGGTGATCGATGCGCAGCCGGAGGAAATCTTCTTTACGTCCGGCGGGAGCGAGTCGGATAACTGGGTGATCAAAAGTGTAGCAGGGGAGAAAAAGAATTCCGGAAAACATCTTATCACGACCAGAATCGAGCATCATGCGGTGCTTCGTTCCTGCCAGTATTTAGAGAGCCTCGGTTATGAAGTGACATATCTGGATGTGGATGATTACGGGCTTGTTTCGGCAGAGGAGGTGGTGCATGCGCTGCGTGAGGATACGACGCTCGTATCGGTTATGACGGGAAATAATGAAATCGGAACGCTTGAGCCGATTGCAGACATCGGAGCGCAGCTTCGTGCGAGGGGAATTGCGTTCCACACGGATGCGGTGCAGGCGGTGGGACAGATTCCGCTTTCTATGATGCGGCTTCCGGTTGATTATCTGAGTGCGAGTGCGCACAAGTTTCACGGACCCAAGGGCGTAGGTTTTTTATATGCGCGGAAAAATCAGGATCTTTCTTCTTTTATCCATGGCGGAAGTCAGGAGCGTGGAAAACGTGCGGGAACGGAGAATGTGGCAGGGATTGTCGGCATGGCACAGGCACTTGTGATTGCTGCACAGGAGATGCCTTATACAAGAGGAAAGCTTACGCGTCTTCGCAACTATTTTGTGGAGCGCGTGCGGCATGAAATCCCGAACATCCGTCTCAACGGACATCCGTATAAACGTCTGCCGGGCAATGTGAATTTCAGCATCGAGGGCATAGATGCCACGGCGCTTCTTGTGCTGCTGGAGGAGGATGGAATCTGTGCATCCGCAGGATCGGCATGCAACACCGGGCAGACACGAATCTCACATGTGATCGAGGCAATTCGTGTGCCGGAGGACTATGCTGCTGGCAGCGTGCGTTTTACGATGGGACGCGATACGACCAGGCGCGATGTGGATGCCTGCGTGGATGCCCTAAAACGAAGTGTTACGATCTTAAGGCAGGAATAAAATGTTCCATGGCAGTGGCAACGCCGTCCGATTCGTTATCGTCGGTCACATAGTTCGCCTGATCCTTGACGGCGGGGGTGGCATTGCCCATCGCAACACCGATTCCGGCAGCTTTGATGATGGCAAGGTCATTTTCCGTGTCGCCGATTGCCATCGTTTCTGCCGGATCGATGGATAGAATCTTGGCAAGTGCACGCAGAGCTACGCCTTTGTTGACGCCGGCACGTGTAAATTCCAGATTGTTGTATCCGCCGCAGACGCTGGTTACGTTTGGATTGGATTCCAGATAATTTTTGACTTCCGCGCGGTCCTTAAAGACACCATTCTCGTCCGGATAGAAGTTGAGCGTCATCTTCTGGACTTTCAGATGGTTGTCCCGGATGAACTGCGGAAGATCATCCACGCGTTTTCTCGTGTTTAAGATATAGTGTTTTAATGCTTCCGGGACGACGAGACGCTCACCGTTTTTTACGCACTGCATCGGACTGTAGCCGTTGCCGCCGATGAATGCGTCCATATGGATATCCTTCGTCAGAAGATATTCGACGATCGGAACGAACAGATCTTCATTCATTGCCTCCTCGCGCAGGCATTTTCCGGTTTCAATCTCATAGATCGCACTTCCGTTTGCTGTGATCGCATAGCGGATGCCGCTTCCCTTGATCTGGTCAAAAGGCAGACCATTAAGCGGGCGTCCTGTGGAGATCACGACGGTGATACCAAGTTTTGTTGCCTTCTTTATTGTTTCCAGGTTGCGTTTGCTGATGCGGCTTTCTTTATTAAAAAGCGTACCGTCCAGGTCAAGCGCAACGAGTTTGATATTTTTCATATTGATACCTTCCTGATAATGCGTTAATATGATTTCTGAGATATACACCCTATCGGGTGCATTTTTCTTTGGATTACACCCTATCGGGTGCAATCTGAAAAATCATTAAACTAAATGTAAATTACACTTTAAAACGTAATTCATTATATAGGTAAAATGCAGATAGAGCAAGAGCGTGAAAGAGAGGAAACGATGACAAAAGCAGAGTTTGCCAGACTGATAAAGGAAAAAGGCCCGATCATCCTGGACGGAGCAACGGGAACGAACCTGATGGAAGCCGGTATGCCGATTGGTGTCTGTCCGGAGCAGTGGGTGATGGAGCATCCGGAGGTGCTTCTTAAGATGCAGCGCGAGTATGTAGAAGCAGGATCGCATATCGTGTATGCGCCGACATTTACCGGAAACCGGATCAAGCTGGAAGAGTATGGTCTGCAGGATCGTCTGGTTGAGATTAACTCGACTCTGGTAAAGCTGTCGAAGCAGGCGGTGGAAGGTAAGGCTTTGGTTGCCGGAGATATGACGATGACCGGACAGCAGCTTTTCCCGATGGGCGAGTTGATATTTGAGGAACTGGTGGAAGTGTATAAGGAGCAGGCGGGCGTGCTTGCGGAAGCGGGCGTGGATCTGTTCGTGGTGGAGACCATGATGAGCCTGCAGGAGTGCCGTGCAGCAGTCCTTGCAATCCGTGAGGTCTGTGATCTGCCAATCATGGTGACACTGACTTACAACGAGGATGGAAGAACGCTTTTTGGCACACCACCTGAAACGGCGGTTGTCGTATTGCAGTCGCTCGGCGTGGATGCGATCGGTGTCAACTGCTCGACCGGTCCGATGGAGATGGTTCCGCTCGTGGAGACGATGGCAGAGTATTCGACGGTTCCGCTCATTGCAAAGCCAAATGCCGGACTTCCGGAACTGGAAGGTAAGAAGACCGTTTACCGCATGACTCCGGAAGAGTTTGCAGAGGCCGGAGTGGCATTGGTTAAGGCTGGAGCTGCAATTGTCGGCGGATGCTGCGGAACGACAAAGGAACACATCCGTACTTTGGCGGACGCCGTGCGTGGCATGAAAATCCATAAGCCACTGGACAAGCACAGAAGAATTTTAGCCTCGGAGCGTCAGAATGTAGAAATTACATTGGACGGTGGATTTATCGTGGTCGGCGAGCGTATCAATCCGACCGGTAAGAAGAAGCTGCAGGCAGAGCTGCGCGAGGGCAAGCTTGACTTGGTCCGCGAGATTGCGATGGCGCAGGAGGAGAACGGTGCGCGCATTCTCGATATCAATATGGGAATGAACGGCATCGATGAGAAAGAGATGATGAAGCAGGTCATCTACGAAGTGTCTTCGACCGTGGACTGTCCGCTTTGTATTGATACAAGCCACATTGATGTGATGGAGGAGGCGCTCCGCATTTACCCGGGACGCGCACTCATCAATTCCATCTCGTTAGAGAGTGAGAAGATTGAAAAAATGCTTCCGATCGCAAAGAAGTATGGTGCGATGTTTGTGCTCCTGCCTCTTTCCGATGAGGGGCTTCCGAAGGATGCCGAGGACAAAAAGCGTATCATTGAGATTGTGTACGACCGTGCAATGCAGATCGGTATGGCACATGAGGATATCGTTGTTGACGGACTGGTTGCCACGATCGGAGCCAATCCGGAGGCTGCAAAGGAATGCTACGATACGATCGCATACTGCAGGGACGAGCGATTGCTTCCGACCATCTGCGGTCTGTCCAATATTTCGTTCGGACTGCCGGAGCGTATGTATGTCAATACGGCATTTCTTACTATGGCAATCTGCAAGGGCCTTACTATGGCAATCGCCAATCCGTCACAGGAACTGCTGATGAATGCCGCGTTTGCATCGGACATGCTTCTCAACCGACCGGATAGCGACATCCGCTACATTGAGCGCATGAACCGTCTTGCGGAGCAGAAGGCGGAGTATGAGACGGTCGTTGTCAAGAAAACACCGGCGGAAGGCACAGAAAAAAAAGAAAGCAGCGGCTCGGATTCCATCAAGGATCATCCGATCTTTGTCGCTGTCTTAAAGGGAAGCAAAGGAACGATCCTCGACGAAGTAAAGAAAGCACTTGATGATGGCATAAAGCCGGATGCGATCATCAACGACTATCTGATCGCTGCGATCAATGAGGTCGGAGATCTCTTCGATAAGAAGAAATATTTTCTCCCACAGCTCATCGGCAGTGCCAACACCATGAAAAAGGCAATCGACTATCTCGAGCCGATGCTTGAACGCCGCGAGGATGCGGGACAGATGCCGACACTCGTGATCGCAACCGTGGAAGGAGACATCCATGACATCGGAAAGAATCTCGTTGTACTCATGCTGAAAAACTATGGTTACAATGTCATTGACATGGGCAAAGATGTGCCTTGTGAGGATATCGTCGATACGGCAATCCGAGAGGATGCGGCAATCATTGGACTTTCCGCACTTATGACTACCACGATGATGCGTATGCAGGATGTCGTGGAACTCTGTAAAGAAAAAGGCTGTAAGAGTAAGGTCATCATCGGCGGTGCCTGCATTACGCAGAGTTTCGCGGATGAAATCGGAGCGGATGGGTATTCCAAAGATGCGGCAGAGTGCGTGAAACTGGTCGAGCGCCTGCTGGCTGATTAAGGAGGCAACTTCGGGTTCGCAGTGATCAGATAGACTTTCTAAAACGGACGATACCGGATGATAGATTTATAATAGAAAATTAGCAGTAGTTATTACAAGATCAACGGACTTTGAACGATTTCAATGACTGGAAAATTCTCAGAGTTACGGCATCGAACCATACGATTATTTTGTTCAGGAAAATTTGCAAGTCAGCTTCTGGCTCTATTTCAGATAGACAGCTACAATTTGTTTTTGCTACGCTACTAGCGGGCGGAATGGAACCCCGAAGCAGTTGCAAATTTGTCCTTCAAAAATAAGTATGGCTCCGATGCCTGTAACATGAAATAGTTGGTCATTAAAATCATGCAAAGCCCTGTTGGTCGAATACGTTTGCTGCTAATTTTCTTTTTTATATTTTGGTATCCGGTATCTGTGTATTAAAAAATGCTATCTGATGCACAACAAAAATTTGCCTCATAGTAGATAATAAAAATTGACGCGCGGTGTTATTTTACCAGTAAATGTAAGATTTCGCCGCGCGTGATTTGTCTAATACAAATTTTTCTGCCTCAGTTGTATTTTGAGCAAGGAGTAATTTGTTGTGATGTTTTAGTAATTTTTTGACAGATACATCACGCTATAATTATAGGCAGATCCACTTGCTCCACATAAATGGGATGTTTTGCAGCATGTTAGCATATTTACTTCACACTACAACTATAGGCAGAATCACTTTTTCTTTAAAAATGGTATGTTTTTAAGTATTTTAGCGTTTTACATCACGTTAATTGTATAGACAAAATAGGATTCGATAATAAAATGATATGAATTTTGTCAAATGGGGCACTATGTAATATTTCTTTTCCCTACGCCCTCGGCAAAATGACCCTGAGAGAAAATTCGACCTTTGAGTCATGGGAGAACCGGAAACTGCATGACCTACAGAAGAAAAATGAAATCTAGGTCATGGAAAACCCGGAAAGGCCATGACCTGCAGGAGAAAAATGAAATCCAGGTCATGGGAAACCCGGAAAGGCCATGACCTACAGGAGAAAAATGAAATCCAGGTCATGGTGGAATTGGAAAGGTCATGACCTACAGGAGAAAAATGAAATCCAGGTCATGGTGGAACTGGAAAGGTCATGACCTACAGGAGAAAAATGAAATCCAGGTCATGGTGGAACTGGAAAGGCCATGACCTACAGGAGAAAAATGAAATCCAGGCCATGGTGGAACTGGAAAGACCATGACCTACAGGAGAAAAATGAAATTCAGATCATAGAGAAAATGGAAACAGCATGATCAGGAGATTCTGCTTGTTCAGAATGAATTTGTATAAAATAAATCACGCGCGGCGAAATTTTACATTTACTGGTAAAATAACACCGCGCGTCAATTTTTATTATCTAATATGTAGCAAATTTTTGTCGTGCATCAGATAGGTTATTTTCAATACACAGATAGTGGATAGAAAAAAGTAAAAAAGAAAATTAGCAGTAGTATTCTAAATATTCAGGACTTTGGATGATTTTAATGACTGTTTCTATCAACTTATCGACATCGGATCATACTTATTTTTCGAAACAAATAGGAAACTGCTTCGGAGTTCCATTGTGTCCGCTAATAGCGTAAATGAAACAACTTGTTGCTGTCTATCTGAAATCAAGTCCGAAGTTGATTTTCCTATTTTTTCGATAAAATAACTGTATCGTCCGATGTCGTAACTCTGAAAAAACATCCGGTCATTGAAATCATTCCAAATCCGTCATTCTCAGAAGAATCTACTGCTAATTTTCTATCGTTATTCTATCATCCGGTATCGTCCGTTTTTGGCCCCCTATCGGATCACGGCAAACCCAAATTTGCCTAATTTACAGTTCCAGTCGCATATAAACCAGCTCCTGAAATCCGGAATATTTTGACTGAAATCCTTTCGGGTTACGACCGAATTCAATGAATCCCAATTTCTTGTAGAGTTCGATCGCGCGTGTGTTATCGGCCACAACGTCAAGTTCCAACTGGATGTAACCGGCTTCTTTTGCACATTCGATACAGGCATTCATGATCGCTTTTCCGATGCCTTGCCCCCAATAGTTTTTGCTGACGGTTATGCCGAACTCGGCTCTGTGTCGGACTTTGTATTTGGAGCCGATTGCATTAAAGCCGGCCATTCCAACAACTTTTCCGTCAACGATCGCAAGAAGTTCTATTTCACGATCGCTTTCTGTTGTCTCTTTAAGATAGTTACTTTGTTTTTCGTCATCACGGGTACTTTCTTCGGGATAGGAAAGAAGATAATCGGTTTCGCCGTGTGTGGTTGTAAAGAAGGTGGATACTTCCGGTCCGTCTTCGAATGTACCGTTGCGGATAATACATTTCTGACCATTTTTGATAGTTATTTCATTTCTATATTTCATGTTCACCTCATATGTTGTTTGATTTGTAGTTAAAATCATTATATATTATTTTGTGAGGATTGTCTTATGTTTGTTCGTTGATAAATGTCGAGTTTAAGAATATCACAATAAAGTAAGTTTTTCTTAAAAGGAATCCATAAAAAACAATTTAAAAAAATGCAAAAAAGTTGTTGACATTTGTTCTTGTCCAAGATATAATAACGGAGTCGGTCAGCGAAAGCGACCAACATCGAATGGGATCTTAGCTCAGCTGGGAGAGCATCTGCCTTACAAGCAGAGGGTCACAGGTTCGAGCCCTGTAGGTCCCATTCATCAGAAAAACTGATGGAACTAAATATGGCGAGGTGGCTCAACTGGCTAGAGCGTCCGGTTCATACCCGGGAGGTTGAGAGTTCGAGTCTCTCCCTCGCTACTACATGAGCTTGCGAAGTATCGCAGGCTTTTTTTAAATCATAGGAAATTTCTTCCTATGATCCCCAAACGCTCCGTGGGGATGCGCAGATGAAGTTTATGCCAATCATACCATTCGCGCATAAGGGGACAAGCAACTTGTTGTTTTATAAAATGAAGTAGGTTGCATGAATGATGTATAACGAAAATAATCGGGAAAGGAAAAAAAGAAAGAGATGAAAATTGCAGTAACATATGACAATGGAGAAGTGTTTCAGCATTTTGGACATACGGAAACATTTAAGGTTTATGAGGTAGAGGATCATAAAATTGTTTCTTCGGAAATTTTGGGCTCGAATGGAAGCGGACACGGTGCGCTGGCGGGACTTCTGGATGAGCATGCAATTGATGTATTGATCTGTGGAGGAATCGGCGGAGGAGCACAGAGTGCTTTGGCGGAGCATGGAATCGAACTTTGCGCAGGAGCAAGCGGAGATGCAGATGCGGCAGTGGAAGCCTATTTGAGAGGCGAACTGGTTAATACTGGAGCCAATTGCAATCATCATGGTGAGGGACATACCTGTGGCGGGCACGAGGACGGACATGGCTGCGGCGGACATGAAGAGGGACACAGCTGTGGCGGATGTGGTGCGCATAGCACAATCGAAGGCAAGAATGTCGGCAAAACATGTAAGACGCACTACAGAGGAACGTTCAACGACGGAACACAGTTTGATTCCTCTTATGACAGAGGCGAACCGCTGGAGTTCGTGTGCGGAGCAGGCATGATGATCAAAGGATTTGATGCAGCGGTGGCCAATATGGAAGTCGGAGAGAAAGTGGATGTGCATCTGATGCCGGAGGAGGCATGTGGCGAGGCTGATCCGGAGGCAATCTTTACGATCGAACTTGCACAGCTTCCGGGATCGGAGGATCTTGAGGCAGGACAGCAGGTATATCTGCAGAATGCATACGGTCAGCCGTTTCCGGTCAAAGTCGTTGAGAAGAATGACCAGACGATTACATTTGATGCGAATCATGAGATGGCAGGTAAGGAATTGAACTTTACTATTGAATTGGTTGAAGTTTCCGAATAAAATAATAATCAGCAAATGATAATGAAAAATCCCAACAGAAAATCCGATCTGTTGGGATTTTAAGTAAAGAGGAAATAAAAAAGGAAAAACATATGCTACGACCGAAAATAGGACTTGACTGGGACGATGTGACCGCTCCGTTCAACAGTATCGCTATCTGGATGGCGAATGAAAAATACAACATGGATCCGCCTCTGACGATTGAGGAGATTACTTCGTGGGAGAACACGGGGAGAGCTTCGGTAATCAAGGAATTCTATGCGGACGAAGAACTTTATAAGAGACAGGAAGTATCGGAGAAAAACAAGCGCGCGATAAGAAGACTGATGGAGATCGCGGATGTATATTTCATTACCGCGGCATATCCGCAGTTTATGGGTATCCGTGCCAAGCAGATCCTGGATGCGTTCCCGGAGTTCCCACCTGAGAACATCATTCTCGGCAATGCAAAGAATCTGGTACAATTTGATATCATATTGGACGATGCAATCCATAATGTGCTTGAGACGCCCGCAACTTATCCGGTGCTGATGCGAAAGCCGTGGAACTGGAAGATGACAGGACTTCTTTCGGTCAACAATCTGACGGAGTTTGTGTCTCTTGTAAAGCAGATTATTCGTGCCATCCAGTCGCGTCCGGGAAGAATTGAAAATCCGTCGGTGCTGGCTTTGGTTGGACCATCCGGATCCGGCAAAAGCGCCATCACAAAGAAACTTTGTGAGGACACACGCTTTGTCAGCCCAAAGACCTATTGCACAAAGCGAAGCGACAAGCATCACTTCCTGACGGAAGAAGAGTTTGAAAAACAGAACTTCTTCGAACGAACGATGTACGCAGGAATCAAGTACGGAACAAAGAAAGAAGACATTCAGGCGGTACTCGATGAAGGACAGTATGCGGTGATGCCGCTTGATATGTGCGGTGCAATCGCGATGAAACGCCATTTTCCGACGGCAATCATCTATATCAATAAGGATAAAGAGTGCCTGATCAAAGACATTCTTGAGGAAGACTTTACGGTGGAAGAAAAGACGCTTCGCATTCTTTCAATTGATGCGGAGAAGCGCAACCGTGAGATCTGCGACTATGTAGTGGACAATTCGGACGAAAGCGGATTGGATCAGATACTAAATTTGTTATAAATAAAATTTATAACCAACTATAAAAATAAAGAACTAACACTTTTCCTATGGAAATGGTATGATTTGATCAGGTTAAGGGAAGGACATACAAATTCTTCCAACAGAATCAGAAAAGAAGGATTTCAGGAAAAGGAGATCATGATTATGGCAAAGAAACATTACGCAGACAGAAATTTAAAATTTGAGACATTACAGTTACATGTTGGACAGGAGAGCGCAGATCCGGTTACCGATGCAAGAGCAGTGCCGATCTACCTTACATCATCTTATGTATTCCACAACAGCAAACATGCCGCTGATCGTTTCGGATTAAGAGACGCCGGTAACATTTATGGACGTCTGACCAACCCGACAGAGGACATCTTCGAGCAGAGAATCGCAGCTCTTGAGGGCGGTGTCGCAGCACTCGCTGTAGGTTCCGGAGCAGCCGCATTAACTTATGCATTCCAGGCAGTTGCACATGCAGGAGATCACATTGTAGCAGCAAAGAACATCTACGGTGGAACTTATAACCTTTTAGCACACACCCTTCCGGATTACGGAATCGAGGCAACATTCGTAGATCCGTTTGACTACGCTGCAATCGAAGCCGCAATCAAGGATAATACCAAGGCAATCGAGATCGAGACACTTGGAAATCCAAACTCAGAAGTGGTAGATATCGAGAAGATCGCAGGAATCGCACATGCACATGGCATTCCGCTTATCGTAGATAACACATTCGCAACACCTTACCTTGTTCGCCCAATCGAGTACGGCGCAGACATTGTTGTTCATTCCGCAACCAAGTTCATCGGCGGACATGGAACAACCATCGGTGGTGTGATCATCGATAGCGGTAAGTTCGACTGGACAGCATCCGACAAGTGGCCATGGTTAACCGAGCCAAACGTATCTTACCATGGCGTAAGTTTCGCAAAGGATTGCGCTCCGGCAGCATTTGCGACCTACATCCGTGCAATCTTACTGCGTGACACCGGTGCAACCATTTCTCCGGTACATGCGTTCATCTTCTTACAGGGACTGGAAACATTATCCCTTCGTGTTGAGCGCCATGTGGAAAATGCGTTAAAGGTTGTAAAATACTTAGAGAGCCAGCCACTCGTAGAGAAGGTAAATCATCCTTCTATCTCGAAAGATCCTGAGCAGCAGGCACTGTATAAGAAATACTTCCCGAACGGCGGTGGATCTATCTTCACATTCGAGATCAAAGGTGGCGCAGAAAAGGCACAGGAGTTCATCGATAACCTTGAGTTGTTCTCACTCCTTGCAAATGTAGCTGACGTGAAGTCACTGGCTATCCATCCTGCAAGTACCACACATTCCGAGTGTAACGAGGCGGAACTTCTTGATCAGGGAATCAAGCCAAACACCATTCGTCTTTCAATCGGAACAGAGAACGTGGATGATATCATCGAAGACCTTGACGAGGCATTCAAGGCAGTACAGTAAAGCTTATTTCATCATTTTAAATCATTAGAATCCTTCTTTGAAAGAGCAGAGTGCATGTTTGTACTCTGCTTTTTCACCGCATAAGTCGGACAAGATCAGGAAGGAATGGTTACTGTGAAAATGTTCTCATTTTAGAACACGAAAACGCATTGAATTTCATTGGTAAGGGGTATAGAATAACTGTTAGTTAGTAAAAAATTTAATTCATATATAGATAAGGAGAATTGAAATGTTTGGATTTGGTCAACTCATTGACATCTTAAAGAAGAGCCCTAAGAAAATCGTGTTCACAGAGGGTAGTGATCCTCGTATTTTAGAGGCAGCATCACGTCTGCTTGCCAGCAGCTTCCTTCATCCGATTCTTGTAGGAGACGAAGATGAGATTTATGCATCGGCAGAGGAGAGCGGATTTAATATCCGTGGCGCACAGATTATCAATCCAAAGAAATTTGATCGTATGGATGAAATGATCGATCTGTTTTGCGAACTTCGTAAAAGCAAGGGTGTAACACCTGAACAGGCAAAAGGAATCCTGTCACAGGCAAACTACTTCGGAACAATGCTCGTTAAGATGGGCATCGCGGATGCACTCTTAGGAGGCGCTACATATTCAACTGCTGATACCGTTCGTCCGGCATTGCAGTTGATTAAGACAAAGCCAGGCAACTCCATCGTATCTTCCTGCTTCATCCTTGTTCGTCCGTCTGCAACAGGTGAGAACGAGGTACTTGCAATGGCTGACTGTGCAATTAATATTCATCCTACAGAGGATGAACTTGTCGAGATCGCAGGAGAGTCTGCACAGTGTGCAAAGATCTTCGGTGTTGATCCTAAGGTTGCATTCTTAAGCTACTCCACATTCGGTTCCGGCAAAGGTGAGGATGTTGACAAGATGCGTAATGCAGCACGTAAGGCACAGGAGAAGTATCCGGAGCTTCCGATCGCCGGAGAGATGCAGTTCGATGCAGCCGTATCTCCGAGAGTTGCACGTACAAAGTGCCCGGATTCTGAGATTGCAGGACATGCAAATACATTCATTTTCCCTGATATTAATGCAGGTAACATCGGATACAAGATCGCACAGCGCCTTGGTAACTTCGAGGCATATGGTCCGATCTTACTTGGACTGAATGCACCGATCAACGATCTGTCACGTGGATGTAATGCATCAGAGGTTTACTCTATGGCAATCATTACTGCAGCATTAGCATAGTTACTGCGGTGCATCTCTGATGCATTGCCCGAATGGTTCAATCAAATATACGATATGCAATTGCAAATTAGCGGGGCACGATTGTGCCCTGCTTTTTCGCTAGTTGGTATGCAACGTCAGCCGGGCGATAACTCGAAGAGGTACCGCAATATGCCGAAGGCAGTTTTATATGGCTGATGTTCCGATAGACGAAGGAGAAATATGAAGCAACAATCATTAACGGAGGGTTCTATCCCAAAGGGAATCATTCTTTTTGCAATCCCGCTTTTCCTCGGAAACCTCTTTCAACAACTCTACAATATGGCAGATTCACTGATTGTCGGAAATTTCCTTGGAAACAGTGCACTCGCAGCGGTCACGTCCACGGGAAGCCTGATTTTTCTGCTGGTTGGTTTTTTCAACGGCACGGCGATGGGGGCGGGCGTTGTCATCTCGCGCTATTTCGGTGCGAAGGATTATGAGAAGGTACATCGTGCGGTCCATACGGATCTGGCATTCGGACTCTTTGCAGGAGTTCTTATGACGATCATCGGTGTCTGTTTTACGCCGACGATCCTGGTGTGGATGAAGACACCGGCCGAGGTACTTCCGCAGTCGATTTTGTATTTACGTGTGTATTTCCTTGGCTCGCTTGCGGTTATACTGTATAATGTCTGCATGGGTATTTTGCAGGCGGTTGGAGACAGCCGGCACCCGTTATACTATCTGATCTTTTCATCGATTGTAAATATTATTTTGGATCTGGTATTCTGTGGCGCCTTTCGCCTTGGCGTGGAATATGCGGCACTGGCGACAGTAATCTCACAGATGCTTTCGGTTGTCTTATGTATGATCCGTCTGATCCGCACGCAGGATGTCTATCAGGTGAGCATCCGGGAAATCCGTTTCGATTGGCCGCTGCTTAAACAGATCATTCATCAGGGACTTCCGTCCGGTATGCAGAATTCGATCATTTCGATCGCAAACATGGTCGTGCAGTCGAACATTAACTCGTTCGGCAAGATGGCGATGGCAGGCTGCGGGGCCTACAGCAAGATTGAAGGCTTCGGTTTCCTGCCGATCACCTGTTTTGCCATGGCGATGACCACATTCATCGGACAGAATCTCGGTGCAAGAGAGTTTGATCGAGTGAAAAAAGGCGCTCGTTTCGGCATTCTCTGTGGTGTTGGTCTTGCGGAAGCTGTCGGAATCGGAATCAATCTGTTCATTCCGCAGCTGATCGCTTTATTTGACCGGACACCGGAAGTCATACAGTTTGGTGTGACGCAGGCGAAGATCGTGACGCTTTTTTATTTCTTACTTTCATTTTCCCATGTGATTGCGGGAATTATGCGAGGCGCGGGAAAATCGATGGTGCCGATGCTCGTTATGCTGATCAGCTGGTGCCTGATCCGAATCACATACGTTACGATTACGATTCATTTTATCCCGGACATCCGTGTGGTGTTCTGGGCGTATCCAATGACCTGGACGATCAGTTCGATCATCTTCTTGATCTATTACAAGAAGGCGGACTGGATCCATTACTTTGACCGACAGGAGGAAAAACAATGCGCGTAGGAATGGGCTACGATGTACACAAACTGGTAGAGGGAAGAAAGCTGATCCTCGGCGGAGTTGAAATTCCGCACACACTTGGACTGCTGGGACACTCCGATGCGGATGTGCTGGTACATGCCATCATGGATGCACTGCTTGGGGCGGCTGCACTTGGCGATATCGGGAAGCATTTTCCGGACACGGATCCGCAGTATGCAGGCATCTCCAGCATGAAGCTGCTTGCACATGTGCGAGATCTGATCACAAATGAGGGCTACGTCATTGAGAATATCGATGCAACGGTGATCGCTCAGAAGCCGAAGCTTCGCCCTTATATTGATGAGATGGAGAAGAATATCGCCGATACACTCGGCATTGCCTTAAACCAGATCAACATTAAGGCAACCACGGAAGAGGGACTCGGATTTACCGGAAATGAGTCCGGTATCTCTTCCCAGGCAATCTGTTCTCTCACCGGATTCTACGAAGGATCCGTCGCAATCGGAGGATCGGATCGCTGCGCCGGATGCGGCGGCTGCAGCAAAGCACAGGGATGAATCACGGCACCCGGACGATCCGCCCCGCATACATTATGGTAGGGGCGCCTGATATGTGTGTTTTTATCGTTCTCCGCGGCCTGCATAGTCTTTTTTGCTAGTTATCCGGAATTACGAATTTGTCGCGATTACCGTTTTCCTTTTTCTATGATTTCTGTTCGCCAAAGTTTGGACAATTCCGTGGCGGTTGTTCGTCTGAACACAGAATGCGTCCGATGGATTTCGTGTCTGCCTTACGCGGAGTGCTGAGCAAAACCGTGCCCGCGGGTTGCGTTTGCGCCCTCGTTCCAATTGTGGCTTTGCGTAGTGCTTATATGGGCGACATTAACCAAGAGCGGGCACAATAAAATTTGTGAAGTGCTCCGCTTAGGCAGACTAGAAATTTTGAGCGCATCTGTGTCAGACGGACACCGACCCGGAATGGTTCAAACATTGTCGTACACAAAAATTAAGGAAAACGGTAATCGCTGACAAATTCAGCATTTCCGTCTAAAATCGCAGAAAAAGATTATGCAGGCCGCGGAGAACTTATAAAAACAAAAATAGGCACCCGCGAGCAAAAATGTATGGCGGGGCGGCTCTAAAGTGGAGATTTATCCGGGATATATGCAAAAAAATCGTGTTTAGATATAGGCTTTTGGACGGAAATATTGTAAAATTATCATAGATTGATAGAGACAGAAACGAGGAAACTGAGATGGAAAACAAATTTCGCTTTTATAACACACTGACCCGTGAGGTTGAGACCGTAATTCCGAATGAGGAAGGCAAGATTGCGATGTACACCTGTGGACCGACCGTGTATCACTTCGCACACATCGGCAATCTGCGCAGTTACATTATGGAGGATGTGCTTGAGAAGTCACTCCGTTATATCGGATACGATGTGAAGCGTGTCATGAACATTACCGATGTCGGACATCTGTCTTCGGATGCGGACACCGGAGAAGACAAGATGTTAAAAGGCGCCAAGCGTGAGCACAAGACTGTCATGGAAGTGGCAAAATTCTATACGGACGCTTTTTTCGAGGATTGCAAGAAACTGAACATTAAGAGACCGGATGTGGTTGAACCGGCAACCAACTGCATTCCGGAATTCATTCATATGATCGAAGTACTGCTTGAGAAGGGATATGCTTATCAGGCAGGCGGCAATATCTATTTTGATACAAGTAAGCTGGATGATTATTTCGTATTCTCATCGGCTGTGGAGAAGGAGCAGCTCCAGGTCGGCGTGCGTGATGACGTTGAGGAAGATGCAAATAAAAAGAATAAGAACGACTTTGTACTCTGGTTTACCAAGTCAAAGTTTGAGGATCAGGCGCTCAAGTGGGATAGCCCTTGGGGCATCGGATATCCGGGATGGCATATCGAGTGCTCCTGCATCAGCATGAAGCACCTGGGTGAATACATGGATATTCATTGTGGAGGAGTAGACAATATCTTCCCGCACCACACGAATGAGATCGCACAGTCCGAGTCTTACCTGGGACATAAGTGGTGCAATTACTGGTTCCATGTTAATCATCTGAACGATCAATCCGGTAAGATGAGTAAGTCCAAGGGAGACTTCCTTACCGTATCACTTCTCGAGGAGAAGGGTTACGACCCGATTGCATACCGTATGTTCTGCCTGCAGTCACATTACCGCAAGCCGCTCGTATTCTCCTACGAGAATCTGGATAATGTGGAGAGTGCATACGAGAAGCTCGTTAAGAAGATCGCTACCATTCAGGATGAGGGAGAACTTGACGAGAAGGCATACGCAGAGTACAACGAGAAATTTGAGGATGCCATCTGCAACGATTTAAATACTTCTATGGCAATTACGGTTGTCTATGACGTGGTCAAAGCCGATATAAACGGTAAGACAAAGCTCGCCTTATTAAACGCGTTTGATAAAGTGCTTTCCCTGAACCTGACGACTGCAGGAGCGAAGCTTCTTGAAGCAGGAACAAGCGTGGATTCAGATCTGGAGAATTTCATTCAGGAGAAGATTGCAGAGCGTGCCGAGGCAAAGAAAGCGAAAGATTTTGCCCGCGCGGATGCAATCCGTGACGAACTTCTTGCACGAGGCGTTGCAATCAAGGATACCCGCGAAGGGGTTGTCTGGGAGCTTGTATAATGGCAAAAGGAATTGATTCATATATCAGAGAACAATTTGGCGTTGCAGATGTCGATGTACGGACGTATTCCCCATTGACACTTGCATATATCGGAGACGGAATCTTTGATCTTGTGATCCGCTCCGTTGTTGTCGGCAAAGGCAATACGCGCGCCAATCAGCTGCATCAGAGAACGAGCCGGATTGTGAAGGCACATACGCAGGCGGTCATGATCGAATATCTCGAGCCGCAGCTGACGGAGGAGGAACTGGCGGTCTATAAGAGAGGACGCAACGCCAAGTCCCCGACGATGGCAAAGAATGCGACCATGTCGGATTACCGCAAGGCAACCGGTCTTGAGGCTGTCATGGGATATCTGTATGTGACGGATCGCTTCGAGAGGATGGTAGAACTGATCAGGATAGCGGTGGACGGACTGGGGCTGAGCCTGTAGCCGCCGGATAGGAGTATAGATGCAAAACGAAGAAAGCAAAATCACAGAGAACAGGATCGAGGGAAGGAATGCGGTACTTGAGGCATTCCGTTCCGGTAAAACGATCGATAAATTATATGTGCTGGACGGATGCCAGGATGGCCCGGTAAAATCCATCACAAGAGAAGCAAGAAAGCATGATACGATCATCAACTATGTGGCAAAGGAGCGTCTTGATCAACTGTCGGAGACCGGTAAGCATCAAGGCGTGATCGCGGTCAGTGCGGCATATGAATATGCAGAAGTGGAGGATATTCTTGCTGCGGCTGAGGCCAAGGGAGAAGCGCCTTTTATCATTATTTTAGACGGCATTGAGGATCCGCATAATCTCGGCGCGATCATCCGTACCGCCAATCAGGCGGGAGCACATGGCGTCATTATTCCGAAGCGCCGCGCGGTAGGCCTGACACCGACCGTTGCACGAACTTCCGCAGGTGCGATCAACTACACTCCGGTTGCCAAAGTGACAAACATTTCAAATACGATGAAGGAACTCAAGGACAAGGGAATGTGGTTTGTCTGTGCGGACATGGACGGCACACGAATGTATGACCTTGATCTGACGGGACCGATCGGGCTTGTGATCGGAAACGAAGGAGATGGCGTCAGTCCGCTTGTCAAGAAGAACTGCGACATGGTCGCATCGATTCCGATGAAGGGCGATATTGATTCGCTGAATGCATCGGTTGCAACCGGTGTACTGGCATATGAGATTGTGCGCCAGCGCATTAATAAAGGCTAATACCTGGGAGAGAAAGATGCCATATGAAGCATTTTCCGACGAAGAACTGATCGAGAAGCTTCGTCAGGGCGAGAATGATATTACGGATTATATCCTTGAAAAATATAAACCGTTGGTGCGCAAGAAGACCAATGCGATGTATCTGATCGGAGGGGAGACCGAAGATCTGATACAGGAGGGCATGATCGGATTGTTTAAGGCAATCCGGGATTACCGGCCGGATAAGGACGCAAGCTTTTATCATTTTGCGGAACTTTGCATCAATCGTCAGCTTTATTCGGCGCTGGAGGCATCGAACCGTAAAAAGCATCAGCCATTGAATTCTTATATTTCGCTTTCGGACCAGGATAATCAGGGTGCGGTTGCCGCGGAACTTCTTGTGGATCAGGAGCGCGGACCGGAACAGATGGTGATCGAGCAGGAACTGTGGGAGGAGTACAAGAAGCGACTCGAACAAAACCTTTCAAAGATGGAGAATAAAGTCCTGCAATATTATCTGGACGGGAATCATTATATTCAGATCGCGGAGATTATGGGCAAGAGTCCTAAGTCGATTGACAATGCGTTGCAGAGAATCCGTCAGAAAATCCGCCAGATCGAATTGGACTAGAAATAGGCAGGACGGCAGGTTGTGTATGGGGACATGGTACAATAATGAAGTAGCAGAAAGAGGGTGAGTGTATGAAATTTTCCCGAATTGGAAAACACACAATCCGATGCGTGATATCGGAGAAAGAAATCACTGATCTTGGATATACGCTGGAAGAAATCATGAGCAACGGAGAACGCACACAGGAGTTTATGAATGAAATTTTTGATCTCGCAGAGCAACGTTTTGAAACGAAATTTGAGCTTGGAGTCAAGACGGTGCGCGCTGATTTCCTGGCGGATCATACACTGTCGCTTACATTTTCCGAACATCCTGGCTCAGAGGATATGATGGAGCATCTGAAGGATATTGTAAATGGACTGCTTAGTTCAATTCCACAACAGAAGTGGAATGAAATCAGTGAGACAAAGAAAAAGCAGGAAGATCAGGATGTGGCAAGAGTATTTGTTCTTCTTGTGTTTGAACGTATGGATACCATCCTGCGTTTTGCAAAGCAGGTTCCGTTTAAGGAATGTCCGCCGAATGCACTATATAAGTTGAATCATGTGTACTACCTGATCATGGATTTGTCCAATCAATTAGAATCGGATGTCCGTAAGCTGTCAGCGGTAACGGATGAGTATGTATCCAAACTGCTTGTGGGAGTAGAGCGCAAAGCGTTCGTGGAAGAACATGGTGAAGTGATATTAAAAGAAGCTGCAATCGAGAAGCTTAGAGAATTATAAAAAAATAGGTACAGGAAAAAGCGGGGCTTTGGAAAGTCCCGCTTTCTTTGTTCTATGTAAGTGATTTTTAATTAGTCTAAAATCTTACGAATGGACTCTAAGACACGGTCAGCCTGGAATGGCTTAACGATGAAGTCTTTGGCTCCGGACTGAATTGCCTCGATAACCATGGACTGCTGACCCATAGCTGAGCACATAACACATGTTGCATTTGGATCTGCGGCCTTGATTTCCTTGAGTGCCTGAATTCCGTCTTTATTCGGCATAGTGATATCGAGCGTTACAAGATCCGGCTTTAATTCGTTGTATTTAGCAACTGCTTCTACGCCATCTGCTGCTTCACCTGCAATCTCAAATCCTCCCTTTGTAAGGATATCTTTGAGCATCATTCGCATGAACGCTGCGTCATCCACAATTAAAATCTTTGCCATTTATATTTCCTCCTGTTTTAAAATCTGTTTTACAATACTAATCGGGTACAACTGAATCAGTGAACTGTCGATCAGATTATCGACGGTCAGCCGAAATGTGACTTTTACAATATCAGTTCCGTTACAGAGCTCGTCCGGGATCTCAAATGTTTTATGATCCTTTGAGTTGATAAGCGGAAACCCAATATCGGTTGGACTGGCGAGCAACGAAGCCATTGATGTGGCAATCGATCCACACATCTGATTCATTGCTTCGGCAATAGCAGATAATGTCATCTCATCAATCTGCAGACTCGATACATCCGATCCGTCACCACCCATCATAAGATTGGCGATGATCAATGCATCCTTTACATCAAGAACCATCAGATTGGTTCCGTCCAAACCTTTGGTATATGGGACTTTGACCAAAATATGATCGTCCCGTTCAAGCAACTCTTCCTTGGCAAGTACTTCTACCGTGGGAGTTGTAATATTGGTCGCGCGGTTAATGATCAGACTTAGTGCAGTAGCGGCTGTACCGGTACAGATGTTGGCTACTTCACCAATCACATCAGCCTGTTCCCTCGTAATACTCTCCATATACTTTCCTCCATAGTACCTATTCCTAACCTCGATTATACCAAAATTAGGCAGATAAGGGAAGAAAATATTTGCTTTTTTTTTAAATCCATTGGTATCATACCACAGATATGGTAAAATTGGAATAATGAAAGTAACTTTAAATGGATTATAAGGAGAATAGTATGGGAGATCAGGAATATGCAGAAGCGTTAAGGCTTGGTAAAAGGGAATATAAATCGTGTGTATCCCAGGGACGTTTTCCGTATCTGCCGGTTTTGGATGACATTTTATCCAAAGAGGAAGTCCAGACGGAACAGAATATGGGATTGATTCAGATACCGCTTGATTTTGTAGTGGGAACATCGACAATGGGACGGACCTTTTCGTTCGCTGCCAATTTTATGCCGATTCTGAAAGAAAATACAGAGTTCGCAGTCAAGTGGGCCAATCTGTCGGATGCGCAGGTTAATGAGGGAATCCGGGACCCGATTATTGTTTATGAATATATGAACCGCTACTATGTGGTCGAGGGAAATAAGCGAGTCAGTGTGTTGAAATATTTTAAGGCAGATTCCATTGTTGCGAATGTTACGAGAAAGATTCCGAAATACTCGGAAGATGAGGATGTTAAGATCTATTATGAATACATGAAGTTCAATGAGATCACAGGCCTTTTTAATATTGAATTCTCAAAGCTTGGACTTGCGGAACAACTGCTTGAACTGACCGGATGTACAACCCGGTGGGACCCGGAGATACGTTCAGAGTTTAACAGTCTCTACCTGCATTTCGACAAGGCGTATGAATTCCGCGGTGGGAAGAAGTTGCCGATCACAGTGGGAGATGCGTTGACTGCGTTTCTTAATGTGTACGGTTACAAGGAAACTCTGGCAATGTCGGATGAGGAAATGAATACGAATGTTGTAAAGTGCTGGAATGAATTTGTTGTTCTGACCCAGAAGCAGAGCGTCGGTCTGGTAATGGATCCGACTGCAGTACAGGAAAAGAAGAGTCTTTTGAGTTACCTGCTCCCGGTTTCCAATCGAAAGTTTACGGTAGCATTCCTTTATCCAAAGGCCCCGGAAGAATCCGATTGGATCTATGCGCATGAGCTTGGACGTAATTATCTGGAAGAGACATTTTCGGATCAGATGAATACCATTTGCTGTGTGAGCGGAGTGAAAGAAGAAAATGTTGAAGATGTATTAAATGAGGTGATCCGTGACGGTGCGGATATCGTTTTTGAGGTGGCACCGGAAATGATGAAGCCAAGCCTTAAGATTGCAGTGGATCATCCGGATGTCAAGATTTTAAATTGTACATTGAACACACCGCACAAATACATCCGAACATACTATGCCCGAATGTATGAGGCCAAATTTATCGCCGGTGTAATTGCGGGTGCACTCACGGATAATGACAGGATTGCGTATATTGCAGACTATCCGATCTACGGTATGATCGCCAATATTAATGCATTTGCATTGGGAGCTTCCTTTACAAATCCACGTGCAAAAGTTTATCTTGAGTGGTCGACAAAGAAGGGATATGACAGGGAGCGCTTCCTTGAGGAAAATAACATCTCGGTTGTTTCGGATCAGGATATGATCACGCCGAATTCAGCGAATCGACAGTTCGGTCTGTATCGTGTTGAAAACGGACGGACACTCAATTTGGCTATGCCGCTTTGGAACTGGGGCATTTTCTATGAGAAGATGATTCAGAGTATTCTCGCAGGATCCTATCAGACGGAGGGCAATTCCGAGGAACGTGCACTCAACTACTGGTGGGGAATGTCTGCCGGTGTTATCGACATGATCTGTTCCAACAATGTTCCGGGAGGTGTCAGAAGGCTGGCGGATCACTTGAAGAGTGATATTCGAAAAGGCGATATTGTTCCGTTCTACGGAGAAATTTATTCGCAGGACAAAGAACTGCGCAACAAAAAGGATGCAGCCATGAAACCGGAAGACATCATGGAGATGGACTGGCTGGTTGAGAATGTGGTCGGAAGTATCCCATCCATGGATACGCTGATCGATGCGGCACAGACCGTTGTACAATTAAAGGGTGTAGAGGAAACCAAGTAACATGAAAATACTTTTTTTGGCAGATGAAGAGTCCAAAGTCTACTGGGACTATTTTAAAAAAGAACAATTCGAGGGAATCGATCTGATTATTTCGTGTGGCGATTTGAAACCGGAATATTTGTCATTTCTGGCAACTTTGGTGCCGGTTCCACTTTTGTATGTTCACGGAAATCATGACGATAAATATGACAAGAGACCTCCGGAAGGCTGTATCTGTATTGAGGATAGAATATATAATTTTAATGGGATACGGATTCTGGGACTGGGAGGATCATACCGGTATAAGGATGGGGTAAATCAATATACCGAGCTGCAGATGGCACGTCGCATTGCTAAATTAAAGTTGAAACTTATGATCAATCGTGGCTTCGACATTCTTGTGACACATTCTCCTGCGTATGGTTTTCATGATGGAGAGGATCAATGCCACCGGGGATTTGATTCCTTCAATCGATTGATTAATACGTATCACCCGAAATATTTCGTACACGGACATGTTCATATGAATTACGGAAGACAATTTCCTCGTGTGGATGAAATTGGGGATACGCAGGTAATTAATGCATTTGAGAGATACATTCTTGAAGTGTAGAAAATTCGGGTTTGCTGAAATCATATCTGATCACGACAAACCCGAATTTACTTAAATTTAGGTATAAAAAAGAGCTGATGACGGGAATTGAACCCGTGACCCCTTCCTTACCAAGGAAGTGCTCTACCTCTGAGCCACATCAGCACTGTGTTGATTTTGTCAACTATTGAATCTTACTATAGGATACAAATATTGTCAAGATAATAAACGAAAAAATTGCTTTCAACAAACGAAAAAGTATTTTTCATAAATAAAAAACGAATTTATAAATATAAAGATAACAGATCCGGGTCACACAGCGATAGCGTAAGTGTGCCCGGAGCTGTTGTTTGTAAGATAGTAGGAAAAGCATGATAATCTGCTAGGTTGCGAGATCGAGCTGCTGCACGGTCCCTGACTGCCCGTTTTCATAGAGGAACATACCGGTTTTGCGAATGACACCGTTTGTATGATTGTCACTGAGGCTGTTCAGCGAAAATTCGGTATCATGGGAACCGAGACAGATTGCACCGACTCCGGCTTCGGAAAGCGTCATAAGTTTGTCATTGCCGTCGGGATCTTTTACCCAGATACGCAGTTTGGAAAAGATTTCGTCTGCTTCATCAATCCAGCCGTTGTTGTCTTTATCGTATTGGGCGAGGTCGGCAAAACCATTACCGCTTGTTGTTCCGAATAATTCGGAGCCGTCATTGATCATACCATCGCCGTTCTTATCCAATGCAAGATAACCGCTTCCGGATCCGAGCATCGAAATGGATTCATTGTTTCCGTCCGAGTCAAGATCAAAAAGAAATTTCTGATCCGTTACATCGGTGACATTACCGTTTAAGTTGATAACAAGCGGATCACATAGACGGGGCTTGCCAAAATCAATATAGTTTTCCGCCACCTGTGTGAAAGAGCGTGACATCTCAACGTTCATATTGAACGGAATCTCTCTTCCGTCTGCGGTACGCACCATTCCTTTGGCATCGAAACAGGTTGTCTCCTGTTCGGAATGATAGAAGAAGGAATAACTTTGACCTCCTTCTCCATATTCGGATGATACGTTGCTGCTTGCGGTCGCTTCGTTTAATGCATCGGAAAATCCGTTGTCGTCATCTTGCGCAAAAGCGCTGTCATAATCACTGTATTTGCGACCGAACAGAAGATAGAGCAGATAGTCGATCGCCTGTTCACGTATTTTATGGATCGCACCGATGCTGTCCTGCAGATTCGTACGGTGAATGCTGCCGGCCGATTGAAGCCGTGACATCAGATCCTCCAGAGATTCATTGTTTGAACTCTGTTCGTTTTCTTTTCCCGAGACATTTTCCTGCTCATCTCCGGTTGCAAAAAGCTGTCCCTGACGGACTTCCTCCTGACGGAATTGTCCGCTTTGTAAAGTGAAGATGGTTGCACCGGACTGGTTCCATCGTGTAGTGTTCGAATAGCTTGCCTGCGAAGAGTTGTAGCTTCTGCGGGAGTTCATACTAATCGAGTCTGATTGAATAATCAATAGTTCATCCTCCTAAACTCCGCCGATTATTTCTTATATGCATCCCTTCATAAATGAAATAAAAAAACGGGTCATCGAAAAAATCCATTCCTTCGTGACACCGTCCCTGGCTATTGTATTTAATTATGCAAGCAATGAAAGGCCAATTACTGTTTGCAATATATATATCGGTTCAAACCGGATTTCATTTAGGGTAAATGAGAAAATTGTTCACTTTTTGTCTGAAATATGATAGGAAGTTTGAAAAAAAAGCAGCAGATGTGGTATACTGAGCGAAAGCAACGAGGGAAATCCGAGATTTCCCGGGTGGGCACTGCGAATAAACAAAAAATGTGCGCAAACAGGCGGCGCGTGTGCAGGAATGAATCTGCATGAATCAAATGTATTTCAGGAAGGGTAGGGAAAAATATGGCAGACAATACGACAGAATCCATGAAGGATTATGAAAAGGAACTTGAGCGTTCTTTCCGCACAATCAACGAGGGCGATATTGTAAGCGGAAGTGTGATCGCAGTATCGGAGGAAGAGGTAATACTGGACCTCAATTATTATACACAAGGTATCATCAAGGTTGAGAACCTGAGCAATGATCCTGATTTTAACCCGAAGGAGCAGCTTCAGCCGGGAGATGTCATAGAAGCAACGGTTATTAAAGTGGATGACGGTAACGGCAATATCGAATTGTCCAAGAAGGAGGCCAACGATGTGCTTGCATGGGAAAAACTGCAGGAGATGCTCGAGAACGAGACACAGGTAACGGTTCGTATCAAGGAGAGTGTTCCAAGCGGCGTTGTTGCATATCTGGAGGGCATTCGCGCATTTATCCCGGCTTCCCAGCTGTCAACGGATTATGTAGAGGATACCGACAAATGGATCGGCAAGGATGTGACAGTACAGGTGATTACCGTTGATAAGGAGAAGAACCGTCTTGTTCTCTCCGGCAAAGTCGTAGCAAGAAAGCAGCAGGAAGAGGAGCGTAATCATCGTATCGCGATGCTGGTTCCGGGATCGGTTGTAGAGGGTACGGTTGAGTCCATTATGCCGTATGGCGCTTTTATCAATTTGGGTAATGGAATCAGCGGTCTGGTCCATATCTCGCAGATCAGCCAGAAGCGTATCGGTTCGGTACATGAGGTGTTGAAAGAAGGCCAGAAGGTAAAGGCGAAGATCATCAACACGAACGATAATAAGGTAAGTCTCAGCATGAAGGCTTTGGAAGAGATTATTCCGGATGATGATGTGCAGACGGAAGAAGAAGCACAGGCAGAAGAGTACATCTCCAATGAGAACGCATCAACAAGTCTCGGATCATTGCTTGCCGGACTGAAGTTACAGTAAATTTCAATGTAATCAGTAGTGAATGGATAGAAATCAATCTGTGGAAAACACAGACTGCTGTTTTGGAAAGACATGAAATGAATGAAAATAAGCAAAGGCGCTTGGGATAACGTATCCTAGGCGCCTTTGTAATATGCAAGAACTTTTTTGACGTAGTTTTGTGTTTCGGTAAAAGGCGGTATGCCGCCATATTTTTTCACGTTACCGCTGCCGGCGTTGTATGCGGCAAGCGCAAGTGAGACATCACCGTTGTAGCGGGAAAGGTGTTGGGAGATGACCTTGGCACCACCCATAATATTGTCACGTGCATTGTATGCATCTTTGATACCGAGACTCTTGGCGGTAGACGGCATTAATTGCATTACGCCCATTGCACCGGCAGAACTGGTTGCATTCGGATTGAAATTGGATTCCGTATGTGCAATCGCTTTAAGCAGATTGACATCCACTCCGTAAGTACGGGCAGCTTCTTCGAAGTAAGCATCCAGATCCGTCTTGGAAGAAGAGGAAGTTGTGCCGCTTGATACAGTGGATGTGTTACCGGTCGATCCGGCACCGGATGCTGCCTGCGTGTCGGCGGAAGTCGTGTCAGAGGACTGTGTACCGCTTACCGTCGCAGTATTGGCAACCGGAATATTCGGCTGCGGATTAAATCCGAGCTGCTTTTGAATCGTAGCGGGTGAAATACTTCCCGAACTTTCGGCAGCCAGAAGCGCGTCCACAGCCATCGCCTGCTGGGTACGCTCCGCAGCAGCTAACACTTCGCGGAAACTGTCAAGGACAGCATCCGACGGTATGTCCGTTCCAGAGGATTTTGCATCTACGGTGTTTGCTTTATTTACTTCATCAATATATGGTAAAATCGTAACACTCATGCCTATATCATAGCATAATTAATGAGAAAGTTAAAGTAAAAGCGCGAAAATTGCTTGAATTTGTAATATAGTTGTTGTAGCATAGATTTCAAAGCGAAAAACTTTAGGGCGTTTATGCGCTGAAGTCGTGAAAATTATGATAATAGAGAAATCTCCGGATACATTCGATTCCGGAATAAAGGAGAATACTATCATGGAAAAGAAACCGTTTGTAACCAAGAGTCAGGTGGAAGAGATCGTTAAAACATATCCGACACCATTCCATTTATATGATGAGAAAGGAATCCGCGAGAATGCCAAGGCAGTCAAGGAAGCTTTCGCATGGAATCCGAACTTCCGCGAGTATTTTGCGGTAAAGGCAACACCAAACCCATATATCCTTAAGATTTTACAGGATTACGATATGGGATGTGACTGTTCTTCCTACACAGAGCTGATGCTGGCAAAATCCTGTGGATTTGACGGAAAGCATATTATGTTTTCTTCCAACGATACACCGGCTGAGGAATTTGCATATGCAGACGAGCTTGGCGCAATCATCAATCTGGACGATTTCACACACATTGATTTTTTAGAGAAAACGATCGGTCATATTCCGGAAACCATCAGCTGCCGCTACAATCCGGGCGGAGTATTTGAACTGAGCAACGGAATCATGGACAATCCGGGAGATTCCAAGTACGGAATGACCAAGGATCAGATCATTGAAGCATACAAAGTATTAAAGAGCAAGGGTGCGAAGCATTTCGGAATCCATGCCTTTTTAGCCAGTAATACAGTGACGAACGAGTATTATCCGAAGCTTGCAAGACAGTTATTTGAACTGGTTGTTGAGTTACGTGACAAGACAGGATGCGATATCTGTTTTGTAAACCTCTCCGGAGGTGTCGGAATCCCTTATACACCGGACAAGGAGCCAAACGATATCCATGTGATCGGTGAGGGCGTTCATAAAGCTTATGATGAAGTTCTTGTTCCTGCAGGTATGGGGGATGTTGCAATCTACTCCGAGATGGGAAGATTCATGCTCGGACCGTATGGATGTCTTGTTACCAAGGCAATCCATGAGAAGCATATTTACAAGGAGTACATCGGAGTGGATGCATGTGCGGCCAACCTGATGCGTCCGGCCATCTACGGTGCATACCATCATATTACGGTTCTTGGCAAGGAAAATGCGCCATGTGATCATGTATATGATGTGACGGGAAGCCTTTGCGAGAATTGTGATAAGTTTGCAATTGACCGTAAGCTGCCGAAGATCGATATGGGCGATTACCTTGTGATCCATGATACCGGAGCACACGGATTTTCGATGGGATATAATTACAACGGACGTCTTCGTTCCGCTGAATTACTTCTGAAGGAAGACGGAAGCGTACAATTGATCCGCCGTGCAGAGACACCGGAAGATTATTTCGCAACATTTGACTGTTTCGATGATCTTAAGATCACTCGATAAATAATATAAAATGCATGCTGCATTTGCAAAATAACAATTTATACAAGCGCGTCACTTCGTTTGGAAGTGGCGCTTTTTTCGTTTGCCGGAACGGGATATAAGTGACCGTGTATTGGTGTGAAGAACTGAGAATTGCACTTATACTGTGGCTTTAAGGAAATGTTAAGATGCAGAAAGTGTTTGAGAAAGGGATATATGGTATTCTGATAGAGGTTTATGAATGGAACGTTTGCTGAAAACGCTAAAGATAGCGAAAGTTACTGATATTCAGGAGGAAAGTTATGTTAAGTGTAAACAATGTTACAAAGAAATATGGCAAAGTGATCGCAAATGAAAACATTTCTTTGCAGATTGCAGACGGACAGATTGCAGTGCTTCTTGGACCGAACGGTGCCGGAAAGTCAACGATCATTAAGAGTATTATCGGATTTCTCAAATACCAGGGAAGCGTAACGGTGGATGGATTATTAAATAAATCCATTGAAGCAAAACGCATTATGGGATATATTCCGGAGATCCCGTCACTGTATCCGAATCTTACGGTGGATGAACACCTGGAGTTTGTTGCCCGCGCTTATAAGCTGGATAATTATAAGGATTATAAGGAAGAATTGCTGCGACGCTTTGAACTGGATGATAAGAAAAAGAAATTCGGCGACGAACTATCCAAAGGAATGCAGCAGAAGTTAAGCATTTGTTGCGGTCTGCTTCCAAAGCCGAAACTGATCTTATTTGATGAGCCGATGATCGGTCTTGATCCGCATGCGATCAAGGAACTGAAGTCGCTGCTGCTTGAATTAAAGCAGCAAGGAGCCTCTGTTCTTGTCAGTACACATATGATCGATTCCATTGAAGAACTGTGGGATACGACTTACATTATGATGAAGGGGCGTGTGGCTGCAGTGGTGGAGCGCGACAAGATGGGTGAAGGAGATAAGAGTTTGGAAGACATCTTCTTCGAGATTACCGAAGGAGGTGCAGTATGAGACTTTGGGGATATTATGCGCTGCATACTTTCATCAATACGATCAAAAAGATCTTTAAAAGCAAAGTCATGATTGTTATCCTGTGCAGTTTCCTGATCGGTGGCGTTGTCGGAGGAAGTGTCGGATTTATCAGTTCACTTGTAGAAGATCAGGCCCAGACGGAAAGCTCGGTTTCAAAGGATGATAAGACAAATGACCCGGCACAAATGGAAGAAGATTTTATGACGGTACATGCGGACGCCATCCGCGAGAGCATCCCGGCTGCGACGATGATACTTCTTCTCGTGGTTGTGCTTTGGGGAATCTACGGAGGATCCAAAAAGGGAAGTGATTTCTTTCTGATGGCGGATGCCAACATCCTATTTGCTGCTCCGCTAAAGGCACAGACTGTGCTTATGTTTCGACTTTCGTTTCAAATGCTGGCATTGTTGTTCTTTACGTTTTATCTGATCTTTCAGGTCCCGAGTATGAAATTGATTCTGGGATTGGACAATTTTGCGATTGTTGCGATTTTCCTTGCATGGGGAATGCTGCTTTTTATGTCCAAGCTGATGTCCGTGTTTACTTATACTTTGACCGCGACATATGAGCATCTGAAGAAATATGTTGTTCCGTTTGTGTTTGCGGTGGGACTTTTGGTTGTTGCAGCAACCGGCGCGGTATACATCTCGACCGGTAATGATTATATGGCAACACTTCGCCTGACCTATGGAGCCGACTGGTCGAATTATATTCCGGTCTTTGGCTGGTACAAAGCTATGGTTATGAATGCGATCAACGGCCATGTATTTGCATCACTTGGTTATATGGCACTCAATCTTGTGTTCCTGATCGCACTTGTCTGGGGAATCTGGCATATTAAGGCGGATTTCTATGAGGACGCGCTTGCCGGGGCGCAGAAACGTGATGATATGACGAAAGCCGCTTTAGAGGGCAGAAATATCAATAAAGATAAGAAGCAGTCTGCAAAGCGGACCCAAAAACTGGAGCATAAGGTGCGGAAATCATATGAATTGAAAGGCTGGGGAGCATCTGTGTTCCTTCACAAATCCATTCTGAACCGAAGACGTTTCTCCAAATTTGGTTTTGTGACAAACACACTTCTTTTGTACCTTGCAATCGGAGGTCTTGGAGCTGCATTTATGGCATACAAGACAGACTTACGTGAGATTTCCGTTGTCGGACTTATCATGGCTTTGACATTGTTCTTCCGAAACTTTGGTAATCCGATTGAAATCGAATCGTCACATAATTGGCTTTTTTTGGTGCCGGAGGATCCATACAAAAAAGTGTTGTATGCGATACTCGCCGGAAGTGTGGATTGTGTGTTGGATCTGCTTCCGGGAATTGTTGTGGCAACGGTAATTCTCCGCGGTAATCCTTTGATGGCACTTCTTTGGCTGGCAACATTGGTTTCCATGGACTTTATGTTCTCCTGTTTTGGGCTTTTACTGCAGGCAATCCTGCCATCCGGCGCGATGGATGTCGTAAAGTCGATGTTGCAGATGATGCTTCGTGCATTTATCATTGTGGTTATTGTAATTGCTTTCGCTATCGGCACAGTATTACAGGGGCTGGCGCTTGGAGCAGTATTTTGTATGTTCACATCGCTTGCGGTAGGAACTATTTGCTTTATTGTGTATCCGAGTTTGTTACATCGCGGTATAGGGTAGTGGCAAATTCGGGTTTGTCGTGATCAGATAGGCTTTCAAAACGGACGATACCGGATGATAAAATATGATTCGAAAATTAGCAGTAAATATTCGATAACTGACGGACTTTGAACGATACCGACTTTCTCTCAGCTAAAAGAGCTTCGATAAAGTGTATCGTCCAAAGTCCTGTTGATTGAATAAGCTTACTGCTAATTTTCTTTTTTATTTTTCGAATCCGGTATCTGTTTGTTTAAGAAATGATTTAATTGCATATGGTGGAGTTGGTGTTACAAATAACGATCCAGAACAGATGGTAGAGGATATGCTTGATGTGCAAGCTGTATATGGTCAGAAAAAGGGTAGGCGAATGCACCATTATACATATACGGTCAATCGTGAGGAATATGGAAAATTAGGGTGTTGTGATGAAGCGGTCGAGAGGCTTGCTAAAGAGATGTCAAAAGAGGCTTTTTTGATCATGGTTTTCAAGCCGAGTATGCAGTAGATTGAAAAAGTGTTTAGATTTGATGAGATATTATAATTATGGTCGA
>OBLI01000661.1_pt1 | contig 36025 bp, 65 predicted proteins | sample 1519701 | NCBI WGS metagenome assembly OBLI01 (sample SAMEA3663005, study PRJEB22513) | pig gut metagenome | biome: pig gut; feature: pig-associated habitat; material: faeces | place: France | collected 2012 | reverse complement strand
GCAGGAACTTCATGCACTTTGTCTACGCGCTCTGAATATGCGCCGAGGTAGAGTTTATCGGTGTCGGTATCTATCGACATATCCGCGCTCTCGGCTGGCACTCCGCATTTGAGCAGACGTGCCGATTGGTCTTGGGTTGTACAAATGTTGGTTTTCATATTTTTTCTCCTTTCTCCCTCCAAAAGAGGGTTCATTTGTTTGGGTCTGTCGGTTTTACCATACTTCTATCGGTTTAGGATATTTGCGAGCTTTGACGATGGCTACGGCCTTATTTACGGCGCGTTTGAATGAATTGTAGCGGGCAAATATCCATTGTTGCTGCGGGTGCGCATCGGAGAAAATTGCGCACCCGTTTTCATCAACCTCGCAATTAGGATTGTTGATATAGACCTCATAGCCTTCTGCCGGATTCCCGGAGATTGCAACAAATTCTATGCTGTCTATATATGCCGAGCCGTTGAAGTCTCCGCAGCCCTGTTTCATGATTACGTCGGGCACGCCGCCCCATCCCTTGCGGCCTTCTACCCATTCCGTTTCAGAGGTCGTAACGCTTGCAATGCCTTTGAACGCTTCGCGGAACGTCCCGCATTTGTCGCTATAATATGTCATGAATTCATCCATATCTTTGTTGTTTGGCGGTTTTCGTTGATTCTGTCGGTCTCTTGTCGGTCATAATTCAAATAATGATGGTTGTTCTTTAACTCGCTCGAAGCAATCGGAGTAATATGTGATTGGGTAAGTTTCGGCTTTGCCCATAAACACTTGCTCGTATTTGGAGAGACCGCAGTCGGCGCATTTGTAATGCCCTTCGAGGAACCAATTACCTGAGCTATGCGACGCTCTTATAGCGTTGCGGCCTTTGCATCTGGGGCAGATAAAACGGTATTCAAAACCATCATTGTAGATGCTCTTGGCTACAAAAGGACGCCAGCTGATGATTCTGCCTAATACGCCTTTCATCCCTCCACCTCCTTTGCGATTTCGGGAAAGATGTTTACAAGTGCTGCGCTGACAGTGCGACCCTCTATAAACCGAATGGGGTCATTACTATGCTGGTCTTTTTGAGCAGCCTTATATTCTTCGGTGATTTTGCTTTTCTCCACAAGGCAGTAGCGGCGGAGCGTGTATTTGAGGAAACACTCGCATATCGCACTGATGTTCTTCTTATCCACTGGGGACATATCTGTGAACTCCGCATACTCGCGGGCGAGGGCGGTGATTGTTTTGTCGTTCATCTTTCTTATTTTTCGGGGTTTACAAATTTTCTTACCATTTGATTGAACTCCGCCGCCATACGCTCGAAGGTGTCGATGTCGCATATCGGCTCCCAATTTGAGGTGAAGTCGGTGCGAAAAGCGGAGCCGAGTGGCGAAGTCCAGAAGTCGAAGCCGTAAGGCGGTGCGTTACGGTCTACATACCTGCGGAAGTCCCACACGCGAAATGCTATCTGATAGCCGCTGATGACATAGTCGTCATCGTCTTTCTCCTTGTCAAATGTCTTGAACCACGCATACGATTCCGTAGACGTAAGACATGTAGTATATTTCTTATAGCCGCGCTTTTGCAGCTCGTTCTCTATTGTTTGAAGTTCTTTTGCTGTCATGATTTGGGTGTTTGGATGATTCGCCTTCCGTTTTCAAATTTTTTGATTAATAGCTTTTTAAATGCAAAGCCATCACACGCATAAGCTTTACCAATGACCACATAGCCCGTTGACGCGCACACCGCGTAATCGCCAGCGATGCCCGAACCGTAACGTGTGAGATACTTGCAATCCTCGCAGTACTTCATCGGGCTTCTTCTTTTGGCGCTTTGGCGTAGTGGCGGAAGTCAACAATCTTATGTTGTGCTTGGCCTTGACCGTAGCGCTGCATGAATAATACAGCTTGCTTTATCGCGTAGTCCATTAGCTCTTCATCCTTGGCGGTAAACTTAAATAGCTTATCGCACGTTTCGGATTTCTTCTTCCGCATGATTTAGTCTATGATGTCGGGGTGATGTTTTGGAACTGTACATAACTTCAGCCCAAGCTCGTCAAGCAGCTGTTCGTATGAGCGGAGGATACATCCTGACGAGCCTTTGCGTATGCGGCGCACGGTGTACATATTTACTTTGCCGTCAAGCATACGCTCTAACTTCATTGCGCCGATGTGCTGTTCTCGCATTTGTCGTGCTATCTCGTTGGCTATTGATTGAGACAGCGGTGTAACTATTAATGGTTCTGCCATATAATTGATATTAAATATTGATTTCGTGTAGACATGTAAGTTTTACCTCACAGTTGAATCCGCGAGCGATTAACTCCTCTTTGAGTTCGCGCATATCCTGTTGCAGCTCGCGCGGCGTCTTGCCTGAAAATTTGGGTTTGAGTAGTGCGGGGTTCGGATTGGCTCGCGCTAATGTCTTGCCTTTCCTTCGCGCATATCTTTCGCGCTGATACGCATTAGTACAATCCTTACATTGTCCGACGTGACCGTCCTTACTCGTTTTGCTAAGTGCAAACTTCGTTATCGGAAGTTCGCGGCCACATTTGGGGCATTTTTTTGTTGTAGTGGTTGTTTCCATATTGTAGTGGCTTTAAGTTTATGTTACAAAGTTAGCAAATATTATTTATATGTGCAAATATTATATGAATTAAATTTGCACATTTCTTTCGTGAGTTCTGTATATCATCTGACGTAGAGATTGCTTGTTAAAGCGCATACCCGTGGAGGTGGTATAACCCAGGGCGTTGGCCTCATAAACAAGCGGGTCGAGGTCTGTATGACGGTCTATTTTGCCGTGCTTGCTTTCGTAGACGTTGAGCCATTTGGCAAAGGCCATGTTGTTCTCATTGGCCTGTGCTTTGCGTTTGCGCGTTTCGATTGATTTAGTCAGGGCTTTGTCCCATGCGGTGCCGGCGTTGTCGTCCTGACGTCCGAGCTTTTTAATCACCCTGCCCGACTTCGATACGTGCTGCCCGGTGGTGGCGATTTCTTTTTTAATTGAATCAAGTTTTGACTTCGTGCGGTCAACGATAAGCTGTTTCTCAATCTTAGCAAACGTGGCCATCATCGCAAGCTGCAACTCTATCATCGGGTTAATGTCGGTGCAGTCAATGTCAAGTCCAACATTACAGATTATTAAGCGTAGATTATTTGGTTTAAAGTGCTGCTCAATGATTGAACTTAACTCGCCGATGCCACGACGCGTAAGACGCGAGATTTCGCTTATGACGATTGTATCACCTTGTTTGATTTCCTTACATAAGTCAAAGAGGTTTCGTTTAGTGTAGACCATTCCACCGCCAATACCCTCGTCGGTGAAAGTCCTGTCAATGTTCATACCTTTGTTGGAAAGGTAGTCTTGAATGATATTCAACTGCGATTTTTCATCCTGGGAGTCTGTTGAATACCTGAGATACGCAAATGTAGCCATAGTTGTAATGTTATTGGTTGTTATTTATTGCGGCGGGTGATTAAATACCTGCCTTTATATGTCCGCCCCACCTTCTGAGCATAAGCCAATCCCGCGTCGGTTGCACCTAATTCTTGCGCAGCGGATTTATATGACCGAAAGTGCTTACTTGTATTTGTAGCCAAATCGGTAACAATTATTGGAATACTTGTTGCTTCAATACACTTTTTTCGGCAATTATCCGATACGTATCTGCGTCTGAGTCCGATTCTAAAAGCGTGGAGATTGTTCTCAGATGATGTCACCCATTCAAGGTTGGTGTAAACATTATTAAGTTTATTCCCATCCTTGTGGTTAACAACTAAACCTTTCTCATATCCGTTAACGAAGTATTTTGCGACAAGCCGGTGAATTTTATAGTGGGTATAAGTTTTCTTATTAACATACGGAATAATGTAATAATACCCGTGAGTGTCAATGTTTAGTTTTAGGTTATAAATGCGCCCCCTTTTCAAGGAACGTGCATTGCCAAAGTTAGAAATTTCGTAATCGGGATGTTCTTCTAATTTAACCCAAACTTCTTGCATAATAAAATCAAATCCCTACGTTCACCCGCCAACTGGTACTTAGCGGACTACTAATAGGGATTGTAAATCTTCTTGTAATTGGTGGTACCAGCACCGATTAACTGATGCAAAGGTACTACTAATTTTCAAGATACGCAAATTTATTTTGTGCTGACGCGGGAGTATAAATAGACTTTCATATTCGTAGTGGTTAATTAGGTTAAACTTGCGGGGGGCGTCAGCTCTATTAAAGTTCGGCGATTTTATTTGCCTCTAATTTTAACATCTGTCTTGTGGACGCTAAAAACGCGGCTCTGAGCGGTGCGGGGATGTAAACTCTGAGTTTGCTCACGTAGTCCACCCCGTAATTATCGTCCGTGTCTTTGTCATGTTTGGTGACAACGATGTCGCCACCGTCCGAAAGGTGATTCTCAATCTCTTTCAGTCTGAGGTAATTGCCTATAAGTTCTTTTGCTTTTTCAATGTTGTTAATATCCATGTTGTTGTTATTTTAATTTGTCAATTATTTCGTTTATCATATCCTCGCTTTCGTACCCGTCAAGCTCGTACACCCTACAGCGGTCTTGGAAGAATCTTGCTCGCTCCGTCAGCCAAGCCGCCGAGTGTGGGTAGGTTGTGACTATCACAACGACCTTGTGCTTGGGAATATAAACATCAGCAAACTTCCACTTGCCGAATATCTGCATGGGGTATAGTATCTTGAACTCCACATTTGCGGCTTTGAGTTTTCGGCAAAATTTTATAAGTTTTGAGGATATTTTGCTTAGATGCTCCTCTCTAAAGTCAAACACCCAGTCGGGATAGGGCTGTGTGTCCGAGAATAAGTCCATCTCCACACAAAACTCTTCGTAAACAGATACTCTATTCGTTCTTTTTATTCTGTGCTTGTACTCCATATACGCTTTGTCATCTATGTCACAACCACTCTCTATCACAAACAAACGTATAAGACAGAGTAGGTGCAAATCGGTAAGACATGAATAAAATTAAATTTCCCAATGTTGATAAACTTTATTTTGGGTTCTACGTCCTTTGTGGTTATATATGATATGCTTGAAGATGTAGTTGAATTTTTCATCAGTCAACTCATATTCGTTGGCATCGCGGACGCAAGCGTAATGACTTCTTATGAAAGTCTTGCGCTTATCCATGTTTGGGATGTCATTGATTACCTCACCATCAAGAATATCATACACGGGGATTATTGGATGCGAAGTAATTTTAATTTCCGACTTCTTATCCTTCGTCTGTTTCGCGGCCTTATTGAGGTGCCTTGTTACGGTAGAACGGCAGCATCCCGCGATATTGCTAATAAATTTTTGCGTTAAAGGCTTAATCGTTCCTTGACGAGATATAAAATGACAGTTTGAACTCATCTTATTCTGATACGCCTTAATTGCCTTGTACATTAGCCTATCGCGTAGTCGCGTTAAGATTTCGTAATGTGAGATTATCCCATCCGACTTCTTCTCTATGGCAATGCAATCATCGCGATAGAGTTTCTTGTTTTGGCGCTTATTCCACGTCCATTCGCACCCACGTTTAAACGAGCGTGCAACAAGATATTGAGCGTTGGGATAGTAACTGAATAAAGCGGGGCAGTTCTTTGCTTGCTCTATAAGCCTTTCGGCCTTGCGGTACGAGCAATGAAACATCTTCATTACTTTGTACGCGCTGTCAACACGCAATGCACTTGACCCGCTGTAGAGTTTCAGACAGATAGCAAACACAAGCAAGTCCCACATCCGTTTGTTTTTGCGGTATCGCTTGGCTAAACGGTATGGAACATTAATGTAATTACTATGTTTGCTATACTCTGAAAACATAAAAACAGCAAATGTCAACTTCAATGGTGGACCTTAAGTTGACATCTGCTGTCGTTATCGGAATTGCTCACGTTCAGGTGAACGAAACGGATAACCTATATACTATGTATTTGACAAAAATGATGGGTCGCGTATTCCAACCGAGGTCCACAAAGGTTGTTTTTGCACTGCAAAGTTAATACGCTTTTTTTAAATCTCCAAATCTTTTTGAAGTTTTTTTAAGAGCGGACGGAAATTAATCCGCCCGCCCGATTAGAGATTGGGGTTAGTTATCAGCGTTTGTTGTTTTTGATATAACGCTGACAAGCCTCTACGATGTCGCTTAACGCCCACCATAAGATACCGCTGAGTATGCCACTTGCGGCATAAATAAAAGTCGTGGCGGTGTTGCGCTCGCGCCAATAGCCGTTAAACTCCTCGCCGAGGTTAACGGCAGCAAAGATGCCGACAATTACGCAAAGGATTGCGACAATTTTCAGAACGACGGGAAATGCCCCGTAGCCGTTCTCTTGAACATTACGTTCTTCCATTTGATAAAATTTAGTTTAGGTTGTGCGGGCAGAGAATACCACGCGCCCGCTTCCGTGGTGTATATAGTGTTATTGAATTGTCTGAATAAAAGGGAGGCAAGCACATCCTTGCCTCCCGTGCCTTGCGCTGTTCCCACAGCTTGGGGCTTAACCAAACTAAAACTACTAATCGCGGTCGGTGTGATACTAACCGCTTTGTTCCCTGCGGAGGTCGTGAACCTCCTGTCGGTCGTTAGCCGTGGCAGGGATAGGTGGCGGGTCGCCGTGGTTAGATAACTTCCATTATTGATAGAGCGTGGTCATTTGCGGTGTAGAAATAATGCTCGCGTATTGTCGAACCCTTCTTAATCCCTTTCATGATATTGTCGGGATTGCTCTTGTCGTAAAAGAATGATGTACTGCCTAAGAATTTGCAAATCTCATTAAACAAGGCTTGTTTCGGATTGTTGGTTTCAACCCATCCGAGATTGTGCTGGTGTGCTTCGTCATCAAGCCAAATTAACTTATACTTCTTCATATTGCCTATTTATTTTGCCTCTCTCGCGCATTCTCCGCTCGGATAGGTATTTTATCATCCAAGTAAAGAATCGCGGTGAGAGGGCGGTTAAATTTAATTTTTTGAGGGGTTAGTCGGCCCAATACCAATAATCTATGTTCCAATTTTGATAATCAAGTCGCACATTGTCGTCATTGCCGTCCAAACAATCACCCAAACGACAACGGCCCATCTTGGAGTAATCCCATCCCCATTGGTCGGAATAGGATTTGTAGGAGCGTTGTTTAACGCTGTATGGCTCTTTAAAGCTGTCCTCGGTGAACACTATTACCGCTGTGCGGTGCTTGCCTGTTTCATTACACTTGTTCATTTCATCGAACAATGTTGACGCTGGATTCTTTTTCATGCTCGTAAGTTTAATTTGGTTGTAGGTTTCAGTCATCGCTACGTCCATTGGTCATCAGTCCAAACACTTTAACCACGGCCCATACGACTATAAATATTGTTATCATATCCGAAAATTTTAATGTTGTTATTTGTTTACAAAGTATTCCACCTCAAAGTATTTGCAGAACCTGTCGAACATCTCAACAAACTCCGCATCGGAGTAGTCGCTGCCTCTGTTGTACTCGCCATATTCCTGTGGCGAGGCCCACTCCGAGAACGGGTCGCACACATCCTCTTCACCGAGCAAGAATCCCACTTTATACGTGCATGGGTGATATCGCTCTTTATCCTCCCTGACATAGATAACCATGCCGCCGTTATTGTTGTCGCCATACTTGAACACTTCTTGTATGGTGTCAAACTTTTCGGGGTCAGCGGCTTGCAATACATTTTTCGGTACAACTTCCATCGAATTATACCACCTGCCGCCTTCAATACCGTGCGTTTTAAAGAAGTCGTAGTCGTTTTGCCACGTGTCTTTGCCGTAGTCCTTAATCACGCAATCCATAAACGCGAGATACATATTGCGCCCATATTCCCACTGGTGGTGGTAAAACTCGGCTTGGCGCTCGCCTTTGTTGTTCTCTTTGATGACTAAGATTTGTGTTCTCTGTCCCATGATTGTTATGTTTAAATGGTTATTTATTCGTTATTCCGTTGATGTGGCATTTCCAATAAGACGCGAAATCTCCCAGTGTGTCAAAACCGCAGTCGGGCAGCGGACGCTCGGCCAACTCCGTGTCGTTGTTTATTGCATCCACCAATTTGCGGACGTCATCAATCAGGAAGTTTATAAGTTTTGTGTTCATTGTTGTTGTTTTAGTAGTTGTTATTTTTTGTAGACTGAGGCGGGTACGGGCGCGTTATTGCGCTCGTCGTACTGATAGCCGTTGAACCAGTAGGGAGCAGCACCGTTATAGTCGGCCATTCGGTTACAGTACCGCGCCATGATATGCGCATACTTAATGAACCACCCTCGCTCTCTGCAATACGCGCTTATGCGCTGCCACTGCTCATGTATCTGTTGCGGTGTCTTTGTTCTCATCATCTTTGTCGTTTTGAATTAATCACACTGATAGTACACCCGCGCATCATATCCGGCGGCGCGGAGGCTGTCACACGCTGTCTCGGCCATGCGCGTGCGTCGGCTGCCCTGTCCTGATAGTGGTATGTCTACCAGATAATAGCCACGCCACAAGCGTCCCCAATCACGTGCATACATCTTTTCAAGTTTAATGTAGATGTATTGAATGAACTTCTTGGGAATTTTGATTTTGAGCGTCACCATGTCGAAGTTGCAAGTGCCGCCGTCCTCGGTATCATCGAGCATCGCGGCGGCGTTGACGGCGTTTATTAGCGCCTGATTGAGTTCGTTTAACTCTCCCTTTGTTTTAATTGTTTCTTTCATATTTTTCCCAGTTGAGCCGTGGGGCGGTTAATAAATGTTTGTGCTGTTAACTCTGTTGAGGTATGCGCGCCAGATTATATTGTGTCTCTTGGCTGCTTCTGCTTTTGTTAGTTTGCCGTCAAGTTGCATTATTGCGACCTGGAGGCCAAGAACGGCACGTTGCAACCATGATTGATGCTTTGTTTTCATATCCTTTGCTTTTGCTTGTTTATTTCGTTTCTGAGCCGCTTTGCGCTCTCGGAGGTGCAATTTACCATCCGAGGGATTTTAAGCGGTTAGATAGGGGCTTAGACGGCAATGCACACGTCTATTAGGTTTTCGCTAAGTTCTGATTGCCACTCCTCGTCATACACAGCTTTGCCGCATACTTCGTAAGCGTAGTTGTCGAATCCGTCAGGGCGTTTGGAGGTTATCTCAACTCCGCGTGCCATTGCGTCAGCCTCAAAGACTTCCGATTGAAAGTCGGGGCAAATGATAAGTTCTGTTTTCATTTCAGTTTGTTTTAGTTTAGTATTAATATCCTTCTGCATACACTTTTGCGTTGCAGCTTGTTACAATGTGCATGATAAAGTCGGCAACTTTGACGCTTGATGATGATTCCAACCAAACATTATTGTTGGATGTGATTTGCCACTTGTCGCAGGCTGTTTCGCCCATATCCTCAGACCTATCTATCATAAAATAGATTGAGGATGTTGGGTCGTCGTAATCAAAATCGCCAAGCTCCGTTTTCTTTTCATATTCAAACGCGGTTGGAATTGGCGTCTGTACAATGATTCTGCACTCTGTCGGAGCGTCAAGCACTTCCAACAGCATTTCTAATACTTCTTCTCTTGTCATATCTGTTTCGTTTTAGTCGTTGGTTTAGAATCGGATTAAGTTGAGATACCACGTTGACCGATTTGGGCTGTAGTCGTCGGGAACATCAACGGCGATGGCTGTCATCCATACGCTTTCCACGTCGAACTCCTCATTGTTGCAGTATTCTACAAAGTCTTGCAAATCCCACAGTTGAAAGTCAGGATTGGTTTCCATAATCTCCGTTATAGCGTCCATATCGGCGGCAGCAGAGGTACATTCAAAGGATTCTTCAAACTCATGCCGTCCATATTCTATCGGAGCGGTCACGATAAATTGTCTTGTCATGTTTGTTTCGTTTTAGTTGTTGGTTATTTCTTTTATTGCGTCCCATAATGTCTCCTCGGAATATTCGTTGAAAGCATCATCATTACGGAGTGTTGATAGCAGATAATCCTGAGCGTCATATAACGCTCTCTCTGCATCCAACACATCTTGTGTTGCGCTTGGATGCGTCAGTCTGATTAAGTTTGCAATGTCGTTCATATTTGTTTCGTTTTAGTGGTTTGACGTTTGTTTTTGGCGGTTATGCTTTGAGCCTAATATATTCGTATGCCAGCTCGTTGCCTATGCTGTCTACTGCCATATAGAACAGCACTTCAATTATTGGCTGAGAGTTGCTTTGGATGCCGTCAAGTATTCGTCGAGCGGTTGACACGCCGATGTTGAGGTCCATCCACTCTTTTTGTATTCCGATTTCTGAATATTCAACGGATAATTGCTCGCCATATTTGTTGTAATACACTTCGACTTGGGCGCATCCGTTTTGATAATCGGCGGCATAAATAGTGCCGATTTTTACAAAATTTGATTTATCCATTTTGTTTCGTTTTAGTAGGTTAAACATTGTTCCTCGGAGCGGAGTCGAACCGCTCTAACTTTCGTTAGCACCGTGCCGAGGATAGGGGGGGGTCATAAGCAGCCTTGCATCAGCTTGATACGCTCGCCTTCGCAGAAGGCGGTGTACTCCGCCTCATTGTCGCCGCGTTCGATAGCTACGTCAATAACTTCGCCCATTTCGTCAAAGTAAACATCATCTTTGACCAACCGCGTGCCGTCCTCATTTTTGAGGTAAACTTCGTATGTGTCATTCTCGTTGTAGGCGATAATAACGTCACCTTGAAACAGTCTGCCATCGACTCTGAATTTCAGTGCGGCCATATCTTTATATATAGTGGCTCTGAATCCGTAGAACGCTCCCCACGAAAATAATACATTCTTCGGGGTAGTGGCGAGAAGCTGCCGTGCAATTGTGTCAGCAATCTGCATTACATAATCTTTATCCATATCTTTGTTAGTTTGGTTAATGTTTGTTTGGTTTTATATCACGCAATATGCGCTGTTTGTCATATCATCAAATTCAATCACCGCGTCAGGTAGACTGCGTGTTGAGCGCTTTTTGCCGTTCACGTTAACCTCATAGCGGTATTTCGTTTCTTTGCACGGTTCTGTAATGATACCGATGATGTTACGCTGTACACGTATCACCAATTTCTTTGCCTCTTGGCTGATTGTTGCTGTAATCATTTTAGTTTTAGTTTTAGGTTAATAGTTGTTCCCTGCGGCGGAATCGAACCACCGCAAAGCACCATGCAGGGATAGGAGTTAATCCTCTTTGCGAATTACGTCCTCGTTGCGTTCAGGATAGTACAGCGGCATAAATACTGCTTTGTAATTCTCGTCGACACTTTCGTAGGATAGCGGGCGCGACACGTAGTCATCGCCGGCAAACACATAAAAATCGCCTTCGGGAAGTTGTAGGAGCAGCTTGCAGTTGCCAGGCGTGAGATAAAGCGGCTTATCCGGCGAGCCGACATTAATGGCAAGATATTCAACGCTCTTGTCAAGTTTGCGCTCGGCTTTATACTCAGTCAGAATCCGTTTGATTTTGTCGCGGTCTACATCATACAACAAGCACTCGTCCGTGTCGGGCATCACGCGCTTGTAATCTGCATATCTACCTCGTATCTCATCGCCGTTCTTAGCCACGATATGCGACTCTTCGCACTCTACATAATCACGTTTTGACGTGATTAAAGCGCGAGTATCGGAAGCAACCGCGACTTTGTTCTCGGCATCGTGATACACACCGCACATTTGGGTTCTGTAGTTGTCTTTGCTTACCCAGTCGTATATCTTTACCTTGCCTCCCTTCTGTGTCGGCGTGTTGAGTAGTACGAACTGTTTCATACGGCTTATTGCAAGTTCTTTCAGGCAGTTCTCGGTGTCGATGCGCTTGATATACCCGATTGCCTCGGAGATTAAATCTAAATTTGTCATATTGTTATAGTTTTATTTGGTTAATAATTGGTTCCCGCCGCGAGAGTTGAACTCGCGGGCGCACAATTCAGTGCGACGTCCACACGCGGGATAATTAAAGATTAAATTTCTTTTTCCAACAAGAAGTATGCGTCCATAATTCTTGTAAAAATCGCATCTGTCATATCTTTAAGGCTCTTTTCGTCAAGCCCATCCCAACGTTCGGTCTTGATAGACATGAATGGATAGTCATCATCCATGTGGATTGTTGCTTCAAGCTGCTGCTCATTCTTGTCAAAGATTGACTTGCTTTTCAGAGTGACTTTAATTTCGCTTATCTGTGCCATAATTTGTATGTTTTTATTTGGTTAAACTTGGTTCCACGGCGGCAGTGACGGACTGCATGGTTCTCCCCGCCGGGAATTGTTGTTTTACGACTTGTTGGATTGTTCCTCAATCTGCTTCACAATCGCGTCAAGCGTATTGTCGCTCTTTACGATGTTTTCCGCAGATAGATAAACGTAATTGCTCAGTATCATGTCAAGTTCTCGCCTCGGCACGTCCACGGGCGCTCCGTAAGTGCCAGGCAGTGCGTAACTCGCTCTCTCGTAGAACGCGAGGCCGTGACGCCTCAACATTGACGGATGTGCAAGCGGATATGCGATGCGCAACGGGTCCAATGGTTTGCCTGCATCCTTAATCTTAATGATAAATCCAACCGCATTATTCTTTGCCTTGCTACTGAAGTTTCGGACATAAGAGCAAACGTAAACGTTAACTCTGTATCCTTTCGCCTCAAGCGTTGAGATGGCGCAAGCGACTTTGGACGCGGCGGAAATCATCTGATTTGTCTTGACAAATGCGGTGACGCTACAATTGTACACGATTGTCAACACTTTGCTAATAGGCTTGAAAGTTCTGCGGATGTTCAACATATTGTTGGGGTGTCCCGCCATATACGCGCCAATGTTCGGCACGAATCCTTGCGGGCTACTTACGATTCCGTTTGAGCGCATATATCCAGATGTGGACTTTGCTTTTATCTCAACGGCCTGTTCCATTATCATGTGCGATAACTTTTCATCGCCGTTATCCATTAAATCTTGCGCTTGCTCAAACGATTCCGTACCTGCGTATGTGGTTGCGCTGTCGCCCACGCTATTTGAGTGGTCATACTTCGCGCCTTTTGTGGTCTGTTTGGTCTTGCGAAGCCAATTCACGAAGTCGCCTACATTGTCGTAAACATAAATGCTTTCTTTCTTTATCATAATTCTGTAGTTTATTTGGTTAATAGTTCCCGCCGTGGGAGTCGGACCCACGCGCGTATCTTGCGATACACCTCACCGTAACGGGATGGGAGAGAATTTAGAGTTCAGCGAGCTTCTTAAACGCCTCGCAATACTTGTTGTCACCTGTCAGGCGGCGTGCGATTTCGCGCACGGTGTCCTTTTCAGCACCTTTGAGGATGAAGTCGTCAATAATTGCGGCTGCATCGTCATCGTAGAACATTGTGAGGTTCTTTATTGCGCGATAGCCGCAAATAAGGCTGATGCGCTGTTCCTTGCATATTCCGCGAAGCTCGCGCACGAAGTCAAGCACATCTTTGTGACCGCCGCAAATTCCTTCCTCGATTTCGGGGTCGTAGTCAATATCCACAAACGCGAAGCGGTCGCGGCTTGACTCGTCCATCTTATAACGTCCGCAATATTCGTCCGTTGCTCCTTGGCCGTTGGTGTTACCTGCGGCAACACAATAGAAGTTCGGGCTGCACTCAACCCTGCCGATGCCGGGGAATGAATAATATCCATTGGCAAGTGCGGCATTGAGCGTCACAAGTGCCTCGGCGCAAGCGTTGTCGGCTTCGTCCAACATGAACACACCACCTTGAGTCCAAGCCTTGTAAAACTCGGTCTCCTCAAATTCGCCAGCGGCGTTCTTATAACCCGTGACGTCAAATTTGGTGATGATTGTGTTCTGATAATAGAACGGCACACCGAGAGCTTTTGCAACTTGTTCGCAGATAACGTTTTTGCCGCTGCCTGCGGGACCGTACAAATATACGTTGTGATGATTCGCAACATATTTCAGTACGCGCTCAAACTTCGGATGCGTCAGGCCCTCAATCTTTGTGGTCATGTCGTCAATCTTAACGGTAATCTCGCGTTTCGCCGCACCGCCCGACTTGGCAAATTCCTCAATCATAGGCTTAATATTCTCCATGATTTCTTCTCTCGTCAAGTTGTTTAGTTCGGCCATCTTCGGGACTACAGATGTTAAGACTGCATTTTTGACTTGCTCAACAAGCATTGAGAACGGGTCCATCGGATTCGGCTGCGGCGCGGGAGTCTCAGTCGCGGGCGTTGCCTCCTCGGCTTTCGGTTCTTCGCGCTGCGGTTCGGGTTCGGTCTCCTCCTGCGTATCATCTTTGGTTTCGGATTGTGCCTCTTGTGGCTCATCTCGCTCCTCGGATTCAGGCTCGGGAGTCGGCATCTCATCATCGTCATCGTTAGGCCCTTGTCCTTTCGGCTGTGGTGTCGGTCGGCCTTCGCCTCCAACAATCTTTGCCGTCAGTACCTTGCCTGTTTTATGGCGTATGATTGACACAGTGCATCCGTCATGATTCACGACTCCGAATGTCTCGGTGCTATTGCGCCAGCGGTCATCGTTTGAAGTCGGCACACCTTTGAATTGGTCGCCTTCCACGCAATATTCCGCTGCATGTTTCAATGCGTCTGCCTCAAGTGCTGTAAACTCTTTGCGTAATGTCTCTCCGTTGATAGTCTGTACTTTCATAATTGTGTAGTTTTATTTGGTTAATGATTAATGTTACCCCCGAAGTCATACAACCTCGGGACGCTCACGGCCTAAAACCTATTTATACTCGCCGTGACGAGTTCGCCTCACATCGGAACGCCAGCGTAATAGCACGCCCACATGAAGGCGAAAACCAACCAAACGAAAGCACAAACACCTACAAAAGCGCCAACGGCCTTTGCGGCTAAAATGAGTTTTTCTTTGCGCGTTTCAGCGCCTAATTCCGTGAAGAAGTTCTTAATCATAATTCAGTTCGTTTAAGGGTTAATAATAGTTCGATGCGCGGTGTACGATACCGCCACGGCCTGAGCCGTGAGCCTATATTGCACCGAAATGTTTTTAATAGCGGTGTCCTGCGGCAAGTACGCGCTTGGCATAATCCCACACCTTTGCGGTGGTTTCATCATCAAGGTCATACTTATTCCACACATCCTGCCCATATCCATAATATAGGCAGTCGCAAGCATTTTCGTGCGCAGCTTGCAGTTTCATGTCTTTGTACCTGCTGTTTGTCATAATTTGTTAAGTTTGGTTAGTGTGACCCCAGCGGCTCGCACCGCCGGACGCTCTGAGCTTAACACGGTTTATACTCGCTCAGACGAGTTTTGCTTTGTGTTTAATTATTCGGGAAATGCTTTTGTGTTAGGCAACCATCTTATTGGATACGTATAGCGTAGCCAAAAGTATTTGTCATTTTGTGGGTCGCACTGGTAAACGCGCATACCTTTGTACATGTATTCATTATTATCCACGTGTTGCAGTTGTGTTTCGTCAACTTCGACTTCTTGCCATGCGTAGTCGCCACAGTAGTTGCCACCTGTTAATGTAAGATAAGTTATCATTGCGTTAGTAGTTTAGGTTATTTGGGATTATTCCCGACGCGCCATTATAGCGCGTTTCGTCGCAATTTTCAGCGACTCATCAGGGGAATTTAGATTGACTTCGCACGAGACACGCCAAAAGCAGCACATGCGCACAAGAAGCTGAAGAAATTCAGATAATATCCTTGTACACAGCAATTCGCTTCCATTTTGAGTGCATCGGCATAGCTCACGCCGTTATGCTGGAGTTCAATTACGTCACAGCAATTCATTGCATGGATGCCACAGATAAGTAGCACAGCCGCCAAAACGGCGAAGAGTACGATTAATGATTTTTTCATAATTCAGTAGTTTTTTGGTTTAACATTAGCAGCCACCGGCGGTTGCGAGCCGCAAATAATTCAACCGTGCAACGTGCCATGCACGCCCAGTTGAATTCAGATAGGCACACAGTTCGCACCATGTACCTCGGAGGCCAATCCGCGCCGTTTTGACCCACGGCGCATGGGTTAACCAATTCAGGCGGAGTTCGTTTGCACGCACTTCGCCCGTAAAACTAACATTATGATTTTGGCCAGCGGTAATTCATACCGCAATATTCCGCGCCCGGCCATGTCCTGCATGGTTGTATTAGCGTATGTAATTTGCCCCTCATCTCCCCGGCTTACAACGCCGGTTACATTACTCACAAATTAGACCGAATTTTGGCCTCAAATGCAATTTATTAAGGTCTGTAGCCCGTTCCCCAGACCCTCAGACGCCTCAAACGTTTCATTCGTTTCAGGATATAGCATACCCGTTAACGGTTCAATCCGTTTTTTCGCGTTCCGGCTCTGACTACATTGTCAGAGACTTTTTTCATCGGGCAAATTAAGCTCCACTTCATACAGCCGCCGGACCTCCTCAGAGGTCGCTTGATCAACCTGTGCAAACCTCATCCTCAGATGAGTTTAATATTTGCAAGTATTAATTAAGTTGGCGGCGTTCTCCGCTTTCGCTTAATTGCTTTTTTCAATGTGCTATTTTTCCGCTCCTACCTTTTTCCGCTTTCGGCGCGGTAGGTGACGCCGTTCTAACTTTCGGTGGCAAAATTAATACATATCATTTTAGTGTGCAAGTGTTTTTCAAAATTTAACTATAATTTAACATATAAGAATTGCAAGTGTTTGATACTCAATGCCCATTTACAAAAATTTACATTTGCTTTAATTGTGGAAAAATTTCCGTATTTATGCTTGTGTATGCAAGTGCTTAATACATAATATATTAGGTATTATTGTGTGAACATAAGTGTTAAATAAATGTTAAACACACAAAAATATTTGCATATCCAAAAATAGTGTTATAATTTTGCGGTCAGAAAGTCAAACATAACACCAACCAAATTAAAACTTACGATCATGGCAACAAAAAACGCAAACGCAAACGCAAACGTGTTAACTAACAAAGTAATTAACGCCCTACGCAAAAAAGCTAATGAGTATCGGGATAGCTTTAAAAACGCCTGCACTATATTTTTAGATTTGGCAACCGCCGACAAAGATGCCAAAAAAGTGTGCACTTATTTAGGTATCACCGCCGATGCACTCAAAAAAAATAATATAAAAGGCACGCGCAATAACGTACTCAACCGCCTGCCGCTGTACTACATGATAGACGGATCAGAGACGCACTTTCCGGCAAAACTAACAAAGATAAACAAAAACGCCGGTATTGACGGGTATATTGCCACAAAAGATACGTATATCAACGCGCTTTTGTCGCTCGCAAAAATTCTTTCGGCCGGCAATACCTACGAACAGCGGAAGGTCGTGCTGACAATTGCCAGTGTGGAGGAGGAGGCAAACGCCTACACTGAGAACTCCGTGGATTTTGTTGCATACGACAAAGAAGGTAACCGCGTGAACGCCGATGCAAAAAAATACATTGACTTTTTAAATGTAAACCGGCTTGCAAATAACGCGGCTAAACTCGCAAAAAGTGCATACATGGCGCAAGCAATTGGCGATGAAAAATAATTGATATTATCAGCTACAATGTCAGCGCTCTGCCGAAAGGTGGGGCGCTTTTTTGTGTGTGGTCATGGGGATATAGAGTGTAGCGTCAATGTGAGGGATAGAGGGGCAGTGACTAAAAATGTGTGCGTGTTTTTGTGTGTGTGCAAATAATATGCACAAGCCTATATTTTTCGGCCTCCGAAAGCGCACTCAGGCTGGTGCAAAGACGGCCACACAATAATACATATAACAGACGGCCGTTTTTTTGCGTTTTCAGCGCGTTTAATATCCAAAATGATAAAATATACATAAAGCGCAACAAAGTGTCTTAAAAGTACATTAGAATTGCATTTTAAGCTATTGTGCGTTATTGTTGCGTATCATACCACGGAGTACCCCCCCCCGAGGCGCAGCCGACAACACACCCTGCCCCTTCTCAAAATTTTTATTTTTTATTTTTTTTATTTTTTTTATTTTCAGCGCAAAGCAAAACAATTTTTATCTGTGCAGACGTGTGCTGCGACGTTTGCGGGTTGTCTTGGGATTGTGCTAAAAAATGTCGATGTTTTTGTGGTTTGATTTTTGGTGAGCGTATTTCTTTGCTATAAACGTAAGTTTATAGTTTCTTTAAATTTATAATATATATTATATAGTATATATATTAGGAAAGGGGTACTATTATACACTTCTTTAATGACGGGGAAAACCTCAAAATAAGGTCGGAACTGTGCGATTTTAGGGGTCTTATTTTATGTTTTACAACATATTTTGTGGAATTTATTTGGTGGATTCGGTAATTTGTCCTATCTTTGCGGTGTGAATGTCACCTACCACCTCTGATGTTCCGATGAAAGATATTGAAGTTTTCCCCTTTCGAGTGTGTGGTAGCCTCGATTGGGGAGCTTTATTTTATTGTTACATGATTAATTATCAAGATTTTAGCTACAACGGCAGCAAGATTACATTCTCGTTTAGCGAGAAATGCGTGATGGTGAACGCCACGAAAATGTCTAAGCCCTTCGGGAAAGTCCCCGCCAAATGGCTTGAACTTCCTTCCACTAAAGAATTTATCGCTACGCTTTCAAATATCCGAAAATCGGATATATCACAACTTGTAATTACCAAACAGGGGTCTGGCGTGTCGGGTGGAGGCACATGGATGCACAAAGATGTAGCGATAGAGTTTGCCCGTTGGTTATCACCTATCTTTTCAATATGGTGTAACGACCGTATCATGGAACTTCTGACGAAGGGTAGGACCGAGCTTACAAATTTCAATATGCCAGCTCCTACGGATGATGTCGTTAAAAACGACACCATCGTAACTAACGCCATGCGTGTTCACGACAAGGACTATTCGTTCTCTGAGGTTGGCCGGCTGATAAAATGGAACGGGAAACCCATGCAGAGGCGTCTGTTTGTAGCGTACCTTCACGAACATGGATTTCTGACACACGCCGACGGATGTGCGGATTATCCTACGGAGATGGCGATAACGCTCGGCCTGCTGTGTGTCATAGACCGACGTAAGCGTGGCGGGCAGAAGAAACTGATAAAGCCGAGGGTACGCGTGACTATGGACGGAGCCAATTATTTCATCAATGTGCTTTCGCATGGGCTTCGCGGGGTAATAAAAGCGCAATAACCTTTGCGCAATCAAAATATTCTGCTTATCTTTGCAGGGTAAAACGGGAGACCACTACCTCCCGAAGTAAAGATATTTTATTGCGTTTCGTGCGGTGCATTGTAGTGGGTGCATTGTGCGGAGCGCTTTTTTATTATCATGATTAAAGAAGAGAAAATCAGGAGAGAGCTTGAAAAACTGTACGAATACCGCCGCCAGGCGCTGAAGCGCAATGACTTGATGTGGATGGTGCGCAACAACGCGAAGATAAAAGAAAAAGAGGCCGAACTTGAGGAGTGTAAAAAATATCACCCCATGAGGCTCAAGGATATTTTGGATGATAAGGGTGAGGACGTAAAGAACAAAGTCTATAAAACGCTGTTGAAAATCTCGCTTGCGGCGGATTACGTCAATGACTGTGTCGTGGAGGCCAAAGAGGCCATGAAAGAGCTGGGATTAAACGATTTCACGCTTCGTGCTGATGCCGAGGAGCTGTGCAAGCTGTCACAGAAAATCGCGTCCTTCGTGATTATACCCAATCAGCACGCGCTTACGGATATGATGGTGGAAAATGAGAAGTTCATATCCCGCTGTCATCAGGCCGCCAACACACATTTGAAAAGAACGCTGAATCTATGAGAAAGATTTTCCGCGCGGCATACCCCGACATGCTCGGAGTGCCAAAGGGGGACATCGAAGTCAAAGGGCTTGACGGACTTAGGGATATGCTCTCGCCGCCGGTGGGCGATATATATATCGACCCCCGAAAGCGCCTCGACCCTGTGTGGGGGCTTTTATACTATGTATATGCGGAGGTGCTGCCGCTCTATGCGTCCAACAATTATTTAATTGTCGGCATGGTCAATTTTTATGAAGAGTAAAGTGCTGATTATCAGGGTGCTTAAATTTTTCCTAAAAATTACACTAAATATTTGCAATTATTACAGATATATTTTGTAACTTTGCGGTGATAATATAATATATTAATACATAAACCACTACAAACAAGTATGGCAAACTATTCATTAAACATCAACTTGCTCAAAATTGACGGAGCAAGTTTGCAGACCAATCCCGCGACAGGTAAGCGTGCCGTCGTAATTCCCGTAGAAGAAGCGGACATTTTCGTTAACGAGAGCAACACCGCTGCGTATCTCGGCATGAATATGTACGAGAGTCACAATTCGCAGTATGGCGACAGCCATAGCTTGAAGCTGAAATTCAGCAAGGCGACAATCGACCGCATCGGTGTGGACGCCATCAAGGCGAAGCCGTTCATCGGCAATGCAAAGGAGAAACTCCCCTACGGACAGCAGGGACAGCCCGCTCAGCCTGCTCCCGCTCCTTCTAACAATGATAACTGGAACTGGTGATGGAGGTCAGGATAAAGAAACTCCATCCCAACGCGGTTATCCCGACTTACGCCAAGGACGGCGATGCTGGCATGGACCTTGCGGCGGTAACAAAGAGTTGCGACTGCGACGGTAATATAGTCTATGGCACTGGCCTTGCGTTCGAAATCCCCGAGGGATATGTCGGCCTTGTATTCCCCCGCAGTTCCCTGTCAAGACTTGATATTGCACTGTCAAACTGTGTCGGGGTGATTGACAGCGGCTACCGTGGCGAAGTGACCGTCAAATTCAAGCCCGCAATGCTATTCAATCGCGAGCAACGTCCAATAATACTCAACAACCGCACATACAATGTCGGCGAGCGTGTCGCTCAAATTATCATTATCCCTTATCCTCGGATTACATTTATAGAAGCAGATGAACTTTCCGAAACCGAACGAGGCACGGGAGGATATGGAAGTTCAGGCAAGTAATATTATTAACATTTTAAACCACTACAACAATGAAAGGATTAATCGAAGCAATCAAAGCCCTCCATGACGACTTGAACACAAACATGGAATTATCCCTCAACGGCAATAAAGCTGCCGGCGCACGCGCGCGCAAGAACACGCTTGCACTTGAGCGACTTTACAAGCAGTATCGTAAAGAATCCATTGAAGCCGCGAAGAAATGAAAGACATCAGATTTAAAAAAGTCATCTTGAACGGCTTTCGCGGACAGACACGCGAGGTTGTGTTCAATGATGGACTGACAAAAATAGCCGGCTCTAACGGAACGGGGAAAACCACCGTTTATGTCGCCGTGAAGTGGTGTCTCACGGGCGTTGACGAGCGCAACCGCACAAACTATAATCTGTTTGATGATACACTTGAATTTACCCCCGAAAACTCCACGCCCGCTATTGTAGAGTTGTATATTGAAGTTGACGGGGTGGAATATACGCTGAAACGCCAGGCTACACAGAAATGGGTGCGCAAACGCGGAAGCGCGGAGTATACAAAAGCACCATCCGACGACTATAAATTCTACATTGACGGATTGGAGCTGTCCGCAACCGCGTATAAAGACAGAATCGCTGAGATGTTCAATATGGACGTGGAGAAGCTAAAACTCTGTATGGACGTGCTGTATTATCAGCTTCTTGACTGGAAAGAACTGCGCAAGCACTTTGCCGACATCGTGGGCGAGGTTAAAGACAGCGACATGGCGGGCGATTATTCCGCCATCATGCCATATCTTGAAAAATACAAGAGCGGAGAGAAAGCCAAAGAATTTCTTCGCCAACAGATTAACCCTCTGAAACAGCAAGTCAAGGACATTGACGCCGTGATTAAAGCGCAGGAGCGATTGTTGCCCGACCTAACGCCCGTGGCCGAAGCCGAGAAACAGATTGCGGAAAAAGAGGCGCGTATCGCCGAAATCAACAAGGAGATACTGGGACTTGAAGAAGCCAACAAGCCCTACGCTGAAAAGCGCAAGGCCGAACTTGAAAACATCCACAAATTAGCCAAGCAATATCATGATAAGGAGATTGAGTTTGAGGCCGAGCAGCGTAAAAAACTTTTGGCTATTCAAGATGAACTTGACGCTGCCGAAAATCACAACGCGAACATCGAAAAACAAAAGCAACTCAACGAGCAAGCCATTCAGCGCCACAACGATGCGATAAAGTTGTGCAAAGAGGACATCGAGGACTTGACGCAGGAATATAATCTTCTGTCTAAACAGAACAAGGAGATTAAAGCCCGCGAGTTCACAGAGACCATCTGCCCTAATTGCGGCCAAGAGCTTCCGGCTGACAAAATAGCCGAATTACGCGCCAAATTCTATATAGATAGGGACATTCAGCGTGCGCCCATTGTGGAGCGCGGCAAAAAAGTCCGTGCGCGTCTTGATGCACAAAAAGAGCGTTTGGCGAAACTTGAAAGCGAAGAAGTTATCGTCACGGACAGTTACGCCACACTCGTTGATACAGACGAGATACGCAAGCGCTTCAATGATGCAAAAGATTCCTTAATCCAATTTGACGACACCGAAGAAGCAAAGTCATTAAACGCTAAAATAAACGAGGCAACGGATAAACTCACCATCGTACCTGATGTTGACTCCGCCGAGCTTCAAGATGAAAGTCAGCGTTTGGTGTCCGAGATAAAAGAGCTGTCACAAATTACCGCCCGACGTGAAACGTATAACAAGGGCACTGAGGCGATTGAGCAATACCATAAGGACAAAAGCGCCGTGGGCGTTGAACTCGCCAAATGGGAGGGTTTACTTGACAAGCTGATGTCTCGTGAGCGCGAGTGGGCCGACATTGTGCGTGAACGCGCCAATAAATATCTTGAATATTCCCACGTGGAGATGACTGACATTAGCAAGTCGGGCGAACTGGTAGATACTTGTACGCTGTCTATCGACGGAGTAGACCGAGGAGTGACTAACCATGCAAATAAAACCATCATAGGCATTGACATCAGCAACGCCATTTGCAAACGCTATGATGTATCCATGCCTCTGTTTATTGACGACTTTGAGCATTTCACGTCTGCGCTTGATATGGCGAACGACAGACAAGTCGTTACGCTGTCTGCCAATCCCGATTATCCCGAACTGACCATACTATAATTATTGCGATGTATTACGTAGGCACGTTGTTCATATCCAAATTTCCTTTCGCCTTTGAAGAACAAAGGATAGTGAATGGTGTTGAGCAGACGTGCCTCGTAATACCTTGTGAGGCGGGGCAGATGGAACGCACCCGCTTCGGTGGGTGGTTTTGCCGGCTGCGCTGCGAGATATGCCCCCCTAACCCACAGCAAAAGGTCCTGAGTATCGGCTTGGGATTCAAAAATGTAAAAGAGCTTGAAAAAGCCCAAAAACTTGGATATTACAACAAAGCGAGAAACATGGGCCATCTCTTTGTCGCGGGTGGGGAGGAATCCAAAGACCGAGTACTGGATAAAACAAATAATATGACACAATTATATTGCGAAGGGCGCTTGTTCATTGACAGCATAGCGCGAGATGATATTAAGATAGACCCGCGCACGGGTCGCAAATATGTTGATTTCACGTTCCGCAAGTCACGTTTGTTGGACGCTTTCGGCAACAGTCATGAGGTTGTCGTGAAAACCGATTACGGCGAACATCAGATTGGCGTGGCACGCCAGATTGACATTGAGCCATCGCCCGAAAGCCCCGATTACGCGACTAAGCGCGATGACCGCACCGTTGAACAGCGTTGCGCTGTGGCGGGCGAAGAACCCGCCCCCGCGCCTCAGTCAACAAATAAGGGCGATGAAACCCCCAAAGAGGCAAAAAAGCCATCCGTGTATGATAGTTTTGAGTGGTGAGTTATATAGCTGTATATCAGCGCATTACATTACGCCGTCTAAAATAACCACAGATTAAGTAAAAATTTCCTATTTTTAATTTGTATTTTTCGCAAAAGTTTCTTAACTTTGCAACATAATCATTGCGTCCGCTACCGCAAGTTGAACCTCTTAAAGCCTCGTTTGGGTGCGTAGCGGCCCCATCCGAGGACTTTTTATTTTATGAAAGATTATATTCTATGGCTGTTGTTCGGTGATAAGAACCGTTCAATGTTATTCTTGTTTGCCTTGCTGACCGATATATATTTGCTCGCATGATAAACACGAAAGACATAAGGGTGTCGCACATATCCTTTAAGGATATAAAGCCGTGGCTATTGTATAAACATTACGCGCATCGCATACCGTCCATTAGTTATTCTTTCGGGCTATTTATTGACAATGAATTGCAAGCTGTTTGTAGTTTCGGCCATCCAGTCGCACATACGTTGGTGAAGAACGTACTCGGCGGTGAATATCAAGAGAATGTAATGGAGTTAAACCGCTTGTGCGCCAACGAGGGACTTCCGCGCAACACCCTATCTTATTTCGTGTCACGATGCCTCAAACAATTACCCCCCCCATGTTAATTGTCTCATACGCAGATACTTCGCACAACCATCACGGGTATATATACCAAGCGACGAATTGGGTATATACAGGATTGTCGGCGCCATTCAAAGATGCGATGGTGAGAGGCATGGAAAATATGCACCACTCTGCCGTGGCAGACTTAGTGGGCCGATGTGAGGATTTGCCGAAAGGCGCAAGCCAAGTCGCATTACTCAGAGAAAGATTTGGCGCAGATAATGTCTACATGATGGAGCGACCGCGTAAGCACCGATATTTCTATTTTGTCGGCAACAAGCGGCAGGTGCGAGACATGAAGAAGTTGTTTATCTACAAGCAGGAACCCTATCCGAAAGGCGACAATGTGCGATACGACGCATCTTATAAAGTTCAAACGCAACTAACCCTATTTTAATATGCCAACCATTTTCATCAACGGAGCACCGTTATTTGAAACGCGCCCGAAACACCTTCATGATATGACGGAGGCGCAAGATGTAGAGTATGAAGAAATTTACGAACAACCTAAATACAACGACAATGAAAACGTGGAAACAACTATGGAATGACTGGAAAGTGCAGTCACGCAAGAACAAGATTAGCGGTATCAAACACGAGTTTGAAGTTACCGAAAAAGACGGCAACATTTACATAACACTGTGCGGTCACGCGTTTGCCGCGATACCGTCATACGAATCCGTCAGCGAGATAAACAGACGCATTAAAGACGCCCGCAAGGCCGCGCTGAAATTTGAAGGGTTAGAAGATGATGAAGATAACAAACGCGAAGGTCTATGACCTTGAAGAATCGGTGATAGCGTGTCGCTACGCTATGAAAACCGAACTTCCCGACCGCAATTATGCGGAGTTTGAAAAGAGCCTTGAACGCGCCAAGAAGCTGTGCAGCGCAGGTAGCCCTCATTGTAACTTCCGAACTGGGATTCGTGTCAGCTTTGATATAACATATCCAAACTACCTATCCCCTGAGATGCAGCGTTATCATTGGTTTGACATCGTAACTTCTTCCTCCAAGATGCACCGCCTTACAAAGATGGACTTTGATAAGTGCTGTAACGAGTGGGTGAGCGAAGAAACAAAGGCGCAGATGAAACGGCTTATCGCCGAGTATAACGCAATCCCCACGGGGGATAACTTCATGCGCGTTATCTCCAACTGCCCGCAAGGTATCTTGCTCTTTATGCGAGTGTCTACCAACTACGAACAGCTCCACACGATATACGTGCAACGCAAGAATCACCGACTTCCATGTTGGCGCGAATTTTGCGAGTGGGTTGAAACACTCCCCTACGCAAAAGAATTAATAATTTGTGATTGACATACTCCCGTGACTAAAGTCAACGGGATTCTTGGATGCGAACGCGGTTGCTTCCTCGCTTGGCTTTGGAAGTCTTACGACCGCTCTCCAAATCGGCAATGCCCTGCCGAAGAATATTCTGAGAAGCCCAAAGGTCGCGGTCGTGAATCTCGCCACAGCAAGGACACACCCAAGACCTGTCGGACAACTTTAACGATTTATAGACATGACCGCACGAACACAATTTAGAACTCGGAAAGTATCTATCAACCTTATGTATGGTTACGCCATATTTGGTTGCTACATACTCCAATTTTGCGACAAAAGACGCATGGGCGAGGTCGTTCATCTTCTGTCCCCACAGGCGGGTCATACCCGAAAGATTGAGGTCCTCGAGACAGATGACGTCGTACCGTCTGCAAAGGTCATGCGCGAGCTTCCACTGAAAGTCGGAACGTCTGTCCCTGATTCTACGATGGATTCGGTCAAGCTCTTTGCGTCTGTGCTCGTGGTTGTGGCTTCCCTTTTTAGAAAGCGACAATCTATGCGAGGCTCTTTTGAGTTTGTTGAGGTCACGTCTGAGAAAACGAGGATTGTCAATATACGAGCCGTCAGAGAGCGTCATGTATGTTTTAAGGCCAAAATCCACACCTGCGGATGCACCATTATGTGTCTTTTCGTAGGTAGTAACGGGTCGGTCGAGAACCATCACGATATAGAAATCCCCGATAGCGTCGCGCTTTACGACAAGCCTCTTGATTGCGCCTTCATAAGGCCAGCTGAGAAAGAATCGGAGCGTCTTACCGATTTTGTTTATCGTCAGACGTTTTTCTTCTATCTTGTATCCGCCCTGTTTGAAGACGATGGATGTAAAGTCTTTTGCTCGCTTGAACTTTGGCGGTCGTTTGGCGATATGGTCAAAAAAAACGCCTGTAAGCCGTGTCAAGACGTTCAATCACCTCCTGCACGGTCTGCGAGTGAAGGCGCTGCATCCTGTATCGCTTCGCAAAGTGTTTTTTTCAGACGGTTGGCATTAATGAATTTGCCGAACATCTGATAGTAGCGTTTATGCAAGGCGAGACAATGATTCCATACAAAGGAAGCATCCATCAGCATTGCTGAGAGATGTTTGTTGTGCCTGGAATTATAGAGCTTATATTTGTACGAAATCATACACAAAGATAGCGATTAATTATCAGATATGCAAATTATTAACAAAAAAACGGGCTTTCATCCCACGATTAAAATCGTGGGTATTCCCGCCCGAAAAATCTCATAAAATATCAATCATGAGCAACGAAAAATTATCAGTGGGCGACCGCGTATTATTACAGAGTGGTCGCTACGTAAAAGAACACGCGAGTGTCAAGGCGTTCCTTGACAACGGCAATATCTTGATGAAGATGTCCGACGGCAAATTTAGCGAGTTTAATCCCAGGTACATATTAAAGATTTTCAAGTGATATGGCGAACTATATTGGCGAACCAATGGGGCTGACCCCAGACGGCAAAGTTGTATTCAGTACTGCTGACATTGATAGGTGTGACCGACAAAATCGTTTCTGCGAAATCACGAAAGAAATGACCGCGACATACGAAAGAAAGAATCACACTTACAACGATAGCTTCGGCATCTCTGTCCGCAAATACGGCCTTATTGCGGCACTTACGCGCATTTCGGATAAGTTTAACCGCATTGAAAACCTTATCCTCGGAGCGGAGAACAAAGTACCCGATGAAAGCCTTTTAGACAGCCTAAAAGACCTCGGTTGCTATTGTGTGATGACCATTATGGCGATTGAGGAAAACAACACCCAAAAAGCGCAATAATCATTTGCACATATCAGAACTAATCATTACCTTTGCATAGTTAATCGGCACTGGCACTGCCGAGTGAAGATATAAAAGACCTTGTTAGTAGTTATGCGGGTGCCAGTCGCATGATGAACGCAAGGTTTTATTTTTATCATGCAAGAAGAGGAAATATGGGTGCCCGTGTTGCAATTATGGTCTTTTGACATTTTTTCAAGGAGAGACAAATTGTACAATTTTGACCGTGGCCATTACTATGTATCTAACCACGGTAGATTCATGCGAAATGGCAACATTTGCACATCCAAACCTGATTCCTTGGGATATTCGACCTATAGTATGAACGGGCATCGTTTTAAATTGCACCAAATCATGATGCAGTCTTTTTACCCAGACGGTATCAAAGACGGCGTTTCGGTGGACCACATTGACAGGAATCCACGCAACAATCATCTATCTAATTTAAGATGGGCCGATAAGAAAACACAAGTGTATAATCGTGAGAATAAAGAATACAAATATAAGAAAGTAATGTGTATGAATAATAATAAGATATATAAGTCTTGCCAGGAGGCTGAGGCTGATTTAGGTCTTGTGCGGAATACGGTTTCAAAAGTTGCGAGAGGCGAAAGAAAGTCTATCCACGGTTATAAATTTGTCTTTGTGTCAACGTTTTAATCCAACATAAATTAATATGCAAATCACAATTTCACGCAACATTCTCGCAGGAGCGCTTGCAGACCTCGCTCCGTTAGCGAACAAAAAGACGACCTTAGTCATACTGAACTATGTTAAGTTCGTCACCAAAGGCAACAAAATCAGATTACAGACATCTGACGGCGAAACATCAATCAGAAAATACGTGGAGGCCGAAAGTATAGACCAAGATGGAGATTTTCTCGTTGATTGCGCCGACCTAAACTCATTCCTCGGCAAAGTCAAAGGCGACGTGCTTGTGCTTACGCTTGCCGGCAATACGCTAACCGTTAAACATAGCAAAGGTAAAGCCCAGTTTCAGACATTGCCCGTTGATGATTTCCCCGAACCCAAACAAGACAGCGAGGCCACCGAGGTGGCGGTGCCAGCGTCCGCACTCGCCAACCTTATATCCGTCGCGTCTAACTTTGTCAGCAATGATGACTTCAGACCGCAGATGAAGCCCATCCGCGCCATTGTCAAGGATGACGAGTTGACCGTGTGCGCCACCGATACTCGTGTGCTGATAAAAGACGCTGTAAGTCTCACGGATTGCCCGCAAGAGGTTGCATGGTATATAGAGCAGTCCGCGTTCAGCAGTTTACTTAAAACGTGCAAAGGGCAAGAAGTTGCGATTGTCAGAGTGTCGCCGACCAACGCGTCATACCGCATCGGCGCGACAACAATATTCACGCAACAGACGATGGGAAATTTCCCCGACTTCAAGCGTGTTATCCCTGCAGACCATGCAATAGATGTGACGTTCAAGAAGTCCGAAGCCTCCGAGGCTGTGCAGCGTGCGATGTTGTTCACCGAAGATTCAAAACTCGCAAAGATAGCCGTATCAGCGCTCGCCATGAACATTGAGGCGGAGAACTTATCCAAAATCACCAAAGCCGTTGAAACATTTGCGTGTGCAAGCAATAACGAGATTACGTTCGGTGTAAACGCTGACAAATTCATGGATTGCATTAAGGCGTGTGCTTCGGACGAGGTTAAAATGGAACTCAGCGATGCTTCGCGGCCTATTGTGTTCAAGGATGGCAACAACCCTAACCGCGTTATGCTCTGTATGCCAATGACGCTGTTAAATAAATAATCAATGGAGCAAAATAGCGATATAACCCTTATGTGCGGTGATTGCCTTGAACTAATCAAGTCAATCCCTGACGGCAGCATCGACGCCGTGATAGCTGACCCGCCGTATCAAGTTCTCAATCGCGAGAATCCTCATGCAAAATGGGATAACGAGCTTGACATGGAGCAGTTGTGGCCGCAGATATGGCGCGTATTAAAGCCTAATGGCGCGTGCGTATTGTTCGGTCAAGGCTTATTCTCGGCAAAGTTGATGTTGTCGGCACATAAGGAGTATCGCTATTCGCTTGTTTGGGATAAGATAAACCGCCCTACGGGATTCTTGGATTGCAACCGCAGACCGCTAAGAATACACGAAGATGTAATGGTGTTTTACCGCAAACAGCCCACGTATAATCCTCAGATGACCTACGGGCCAGTATGTCACAAGCGTGGCAAGGCTGGCAATGCAAGTGCTATGAATGGCAAGAACCGCTGTTATGGCAACTTTGAACAGACACCCACGGTTGTCACCAACGAGAAATACCCGACCTCTATTATACGTGTTGAAAAGGAGCATAAGAATTTTTATCATCCCACGTGCAAACCCGTAGCGCTAATGGAGTGGCTTATAAAGACATACACCAACAAAAGCGAGCGCGTATTAGACTTCTGCATGGGTAGTGGCTCAACGATGGCGGCCTGTGTCAATACTGGGCGTAAAGGCGTCGGCATTGAACTCACGCAAGAATATTACGATGTCGCCACGGAGCGCGTCAAACAAGCGCAGAACGAATCCACAAATATATTCAATTACGATGAACTATTTAGCGAGCAATGATATGAAACCAAAGTTTGAAATAGGCGACCGTGTGCGCTACAACGAATTGGAAGGCGTTATTGTTGGCATTGATGCAGAGTCCAAAAGATACTCAATCCAGTATGAGGATGACGATGATAAATATTGCGTCAAGGAGGATTGGATAGAGTTTGCCAACCCGAGGGCTGCGTTCCTGACGCGCTTACAAGAGCTGTTGGCCACGTTTGATGCGAGCATTGAGGCCGCAGGCGAGGGAACAGATTCGGCTACGATTGATATATATATCAACGACAAGCAACTGATATATTCGGAGGATTGGAACGATAACGAGTTTATCTGCAAAATCACCGCCGAAAACATAGTTAACTATGATAAAGACTGAACAAATCCACGAATTTGACTGCGAAATATATCCGCGCAAGCTATGGGTAGCCGTAGGTGTGCCTTATGCTGTAATTAAGGATATGTTCGAAGATGTTGCGCCGATGGATGAAAATGCCGACGCGCAGGTTGACAACACACGCAGACTGAAACCCGATATAAAAGGTGGCTTGCTTGTGCGGTTTGAGAACCGCAATGCAATGACATCCGCAAATATCACGCACGAAGCTGCGCACGTCGCAATGGAGATATTCGCCTATGTGGGCGCATATCCCGACCCGAAAAACCAGGAGCCGTTCGCGTATCTGTGCGGATGGGTTGCAAAATGTATTAACGAAGTTAAAAATAAGAAGAAATGAGCGAACTTAAATTAGGCGACATCGTAAAGGTGTCGAAAGGTAAATTTGCGGGCAAGACAGGCCACGTTGTTGGTATAAGCACATACGACAATAATTTTACAGACCCCTATTATGAGGTATATATGTATTGCGTAGTCCCCGATGAATACAAGTGCCACAAACCACTAATCGGAAACAATAACGTAATCAGCGGATTAAGTGCAGATGAATTAGAGGTGCTTTACTCCGCCAAATCGCAACAGCAACGACTTATTCCCGAAGACAACCTCAAACAGATACTTGACTTGCAAGAGAAGTACACCACGCTTAACTGCGAGTGTCGCCGTTTCGCTGACTGGGTGTTAAATTACTTACGTGATTGTCGTGCGATGGCGATTCGGTTTGACCACGAGTGCCTGGACATTGCGAGCCGAGAGATTTATTCTCACCTACGTCCCAAAATAGCAGAAGAAGAATAATCTGAAAGAAAGGCATTAAACGATAAGGTGAAAAAGGCATTTGACAACTCAATAGGAAAAGATTTATGAAGCTGAAAGACCTACTGAAAGGGCGCGATAAACTGCGCAAGTATGACGAACTGAGAGAGTGGGAAGAGTATTTCGGCAATGATGAGTTATACCTAAGCTCAGCGTGTGCATTGTTTGGTAAAGACGAAAAACTTGCCGTGTTTATTCCCGACTACATCAAGCAAATCATCCTCGACGCTCTCGACGCCGAGATAAAGAAAATGGAGGAAGAATGAAACGAGAAGCAAGATTTATCAACATCCCGACTTCGCTTTGGGAAAACCAAGACCTCTCATGGATGGCTAAGATTGTCCTTATGGAGATAGACAGCTATCCGCGAACCGAATTGGGCGTAAATGTTCGTTCAGGCGCCGTGGCTACCGCGTTAGGCATAACCAAGAAGGAGTGCGACAACGCGCTTAAAGAATTGTTCGACAAAGGAGCCGTACAAGTCAATATAGACGAAGGACAGAAGTTATTAATGCCTCTTATATACAAAGACCGATACTTAGCGACAGGACTGCCTATGCCCGAAGGAGAGAAGCCCACTACGGCCAACAGCATTGACTATGACGAGGTGCAATCTAAATGGGCTGAAATATGTCCCATGCTTCCTCCGATACAGCGATGGACACCGCAGCGCAAGCGCAAACTGAAAGCGGCGTTAAACCAAGCTGGATTGACGGGTGCGGACTTGTACAAATGCTTCCTCATAATCGCGTCAACGGCCTTCCTAAATGGCTCTGGCGAGTTTGCCGCGCACTTTGACTGGGTGGTTAAAAAAAGCGAGAATCTGCAAAAGATTTACGAAGGATTCTATGCTCGCTCACCGCAAGAAAAACGCGATTATGAGGCTATAATGAAAGGCGAGGAGCTAGAGAGGAAACGAGTGATTACTGATGATTTTTATAGGTAAGAGTTGTTCACCTTAAAATAAAAACATACCTTTGCAAAGAGATATGGGAGCGAATGGGTCGCTCCCTTTCGTAGAGGCTTGCACTGTGCCTCGTTCCTATATCTCTTATCTTTAATACAGTGTAATGAAAAACAGTGTAAAATGAATGAAAGAACCATACGTCAATGGTATGACGTAATGAAATACGAAATAGACCCAAAAACAGGAGAAGAAAAACCTTTTGTCTTTGAGGTCAGAATCCTTGACGGCAAAAAGACGTACAGTGGGTACTTCAAGGATGTAGAAACTATGCTTAATGCTTTAAAGCCTTACGACGGCATGGGTATTTATTCTACGCTCAATGCCGTAAAGGAGGAATGTTTTTCAAGAACGCAGAGCAATAAGATAATAGCCAACCCAAAGGAAACAACAAGCGCACAAAATATAGAGCATAGAAATATCATTATGGTAGACTTTGACCCCAAGCGAAGCTCAGGCATTTGTGCGACTGACGATGAGAAACGGAAGGCTCAAATTGTGGCAAATAAGGTATATGCGTTTCTACGTGATAGCGGATTTGAGCGTCCATGTGTTGCGGACTCGGGCAACGGGGTGCATTTATACTATCGGGTAGCCCTTGCCAATACTGACGAAAATACTCAGCTCGTTAAGACGTTTCTAAATGTTCTAAATCTACTATTTGGCACAGAAGATGTAGATGTGGATTGTAGCACTTTTGACCCTAATCGTATTGCAAAAATCATCGGAACATCATCCAACAAAGGGAGTTCGACGAAAGAACGGCCTCACCGCGAATCTTATTGGGTAAAAGTTGAAGATGAATTTAAAATTACTCCTAAGGAGATAATAGAGAAAATAGCAGTCTTAATGCCCGTGGCCGACCCCCCATCTCGGAGCAATCATTACGCGCCTTTGGGGAGCTTTAATCTTGAAGGTTTTTTGCAAAAATACGACATCAAGGTAGACAAGATAACTGAAACAAGCGAGTATAAGAAGTATATTCTTGATACTTGCCCTTTTTGCGGACACCACGCCCCGGATTCTGCTGTTTTTGAAATGACAAAAAGTCACGGATATGGTTTCGTATGTTTTCATAATTCATGCCGGCATTTGACTTTCAAGGACTTCCGCCTACACTTTGACCCAAACGCCTACGACAAAGCGACATTTGCCGACCACGTTTATAGGCAGAACTATTATAGGGTAAGACCGATGTTCGAGCCTGAACCCGTCACGCAAGAAAAGGGTGCGCCGTGGAAGAAGATGTCGGAGATTAAAAAAACGGAACTTTCGCCGAACGATTATATCCCTACCGGCATTAAGACTCTTGATGATATAGTCATAGGGCAGAAGTTAGGCCAAGTAACCGTGTGGAGCGGCAGACGTGGCTGTGCAAAGTCCACCTTGCTGAACCAGGTGCTGTTAGGCTCGGCCAACCGTGGCGCAAGATGTGCCTTGATAAGCCGCGAGCTATCCGAGGGCGAAACAAAGCAGTGGATGATGTTGCAGTTGGCGGGCAAGCAATATAATCAGAAATCACGATTTAACGACTTTTATTTCACTCCTAATCCCATAGTGGAGAGGATAGAGCCGTGGATAGACCAATATTTGAGGATATACAACAACACCTACAAAGGCGATATTCTCAACCTTGAAGATAAGATACGACAGCTCTACGCTGAGTGGCCGTTCCAGATACTCGCGCTTGACAACCTTATGACGATAGAACTTGATGATTTGGGCGAGCGGAACGAGTGGGACAATCAAAAGAAGCTGTTGAACAAGCTGACCGCATTAGCGCGTGAGTTGAAATGTCATATACACCTTGTCGCGCACCCCAATAAACAGCGCCAGTGGCTTGATTGCGATAGCATATCGGGCAGCGGAAGCATCGCCAACTACGCACAGAACGTATTGATAGTGCATAGGATTTACCCTGATACGTTTGAATCGCAAGCTGCGGGCGCAATGTCAAAAGAAAAGATAGTTGACATTCAAACAAGCGGCTGTACCAATATAATTGAGATAGCCAAGTGGCGTGACAAAGGTGCCGCGATGGGAAAGATTGTCAAGTTGTGGTTTGAGATAGAATCCAACAGGCTGAAGTCCGACCCCTACGAGGTGATAACGTACAACTGGCAGGAGCAAGCCACGCAGACCAATTTGGATGCCATCGGCGATATGCCCAACTACGAGATAGACGGTTTCCCGTTTACACCATCGGCAGAGAACGAAGTTCCGCCGTTTTGAATTTGGCTAATTCAATAATAATCACTACCTTTGTGACATGACAATCACATTATCAGAATTTAGGCGACAGGCTGACAAGCACGGCATTTGCGAGATGTCAAAAGACTGGGATAACTGCAAGTCCAACAAACAGCGTATGGATTTGGCGTTGTCGGCACGCGGCATAGCCTTTGTCGCTAAAGCTATCGCCGAGGACTGGGGCATAAGTGCCTCCGAGATATGCAGAGAGTTCAAGCCATTTTTAAATGGCAAATACGTACGCGACAAAGACGGCTATACGTCTGCAGTGTATTGTTCGGACGGCAAAGAGAATTGTGTCGCCGAGATAAATGCCACCACCACGGCTATACTTGTGATTGACTTTGTCGGCAGGATAATCATCCCCGAAAATCGCATCTGCGAGATACATTTAGTCAACAGCAAGTGTTACATCCGAGGCGAGGGCAGAGGGTATGTATATGCCTATGGCGACACCGAGATATATAACGAAGATGACGCACCCGTAAAAATAAAGCGACAATGAGCAACGGCGTTAAATTCTACATACAGAAATACCCGCAAGGTTACACCACCTTTGAGCAAGAAGATATAGAGGCAAAGTACAAGTGCACGTATCGCCAGTTCAAGGATTTAGTATTTGACGGCGACATACAGAACATCAGCACTGAAACTTTTACAGAGCATAGCGGCGTTAGAGTGTACGTTCCCGCCCCCGAGGATTTAGCCTTCAAGGAGTACGAATGTAAGTTGCAGTTGCTTTTCAATCGCGCCACCTGTCAAGCGGATTCCGAGGCGTTCTATAAAGCGTATCGCGGGCAGCTCTGTGAGTATTATGATACATTTAGAAAAAAATACGCAACATTGCTCATGATAAAGAGACCCACCATACAACAAGAAAAACTATACACGGGGACGCCTTATCAGCTTGTAGAGTTTACGTTCACCAACGTCAAAGGAACGACATTTACAACATCACAAATATTATGATAACAGAAGAGGAAATATTAGGCCACCTCGCCAATACCGTATATTCCAAAGGTGCGCGAAAATCAATCATCGGCTATATGGTTGGAGCGGGATTCCACCGCGACCATATAAAATTTGCTGAGCGCAGGTGCAGTGCCAAAGAAATCCCAGCGGCAACCTTTGAGGACTTCTTAGAATTTGCCGAGAGCAACCCTACTACTATATATCGCCCCTTTGAAACACTCGGCATAGATGATTTTTCGACCATCGTATGTCCAAAATGGCGGTTACTCAGAAGTAACGCCACCTCCGACGGCTTTATGATAGGCGATTGTGTGAAATATATCCCCACGCCCGACGAGAGCAGCACCGAATACGTGGAGGCTATTGCGTATGGCGAAGATGAAAAAGAATATCTGTGCCTTTCCAATGGCGAATACGTACGCACATGTTTCTGCGTGAAATACAAAGTACAAGGCGAGGAGCGCCGCAAACTTATCGATAAACTGAGCGAGGTAATATGAACAACGGACTTGAAGAAGCTCTGCGGGTAGCGCAAATAGGCGATTTGCCT
>OBLI01000659.1_pt1 | contig 36035 bp, 29 predicted proteins | sample 1519701 | NCBI WGS metagenome assembly OBLI01 (sample SAMEA3663005, study PRJEB22513) | pig gut metagenome | biome: pig gut; feature: pig-associated habitat; material: faeces | place: France | collected 2012 | reverse complement strand
CGAAAAACATGCGACCATCCTTGTCAAAGCAATACTTCTCGATGAAGTCAATACCACTTTTGCAGGCCTCCAACCACGCCTCGTTCCGCTCGATGTGGTTGTAAGCGTAAGCCAACACGAACGCAAACCGACCTTGGAACCAGACCGATTTGGTTGTATCCATCAAATTACCCGCTCTGTCCAGACAGGTAAAATAACCACCGTTCTTCTTGTCTAAGCCATACTTCATCCAGAATGGCATGACATACTCTAAGAACTCACGACGATAAGTCTCCCCCCATTGTTTCAGGTAGGCTGTGGGATTATTAATTGGGTTCATATACCTTTTGATTTAAAATTGATTACATCTATCGAAGAAATGGATAGCCTTCAGCTCCGCTTTCATGGCCGCCTCCTCGTCATCCGTCAGGTTACGGAACGGTGTACGGTTGGGCCCCAGATCCAAACCGATCAATTTCATGATCCGTTTGCCACCGACAATATTACCCCGGTAGCGGCAGATCACGTTGATCACCTCTTGCGAGAAGTTCTGTCGCTCACGGGCCGTCTCCAAGTCGCCGGCGGCCCAGGCCTCCAAGATACCGGTCAACTCCTTACCGTTGTAATTGGTCGTACCACCAATGCCCCCTTGTGCGCCACCCATCGCCAAGCAGGGCAGAATCGTCTCATCCTGGCCATGCAGCATATCAAACTTCCCCTCCTTATATAACCGGCACTGGTTATACTCATACAGGCTCTCGTAGGTATATTTGATACCGGCGAAATTAGGGATGCGTCCATCCACCGCTTTCAGGAAATCCAGCATCGGCAAGTAAGCATTGTTAAATGCCGGGATGTGGTAGTAATAGAAGGGCAGATGGGGCGCTCCGCAGGCGATCTCCTCGCAATACTTCACCAGCTCCTCGATCCGTCCGATCCGGGGGAACGGCGTAGCCATCGCACCAATGCCCCACGCACCAATCTGCTCGGCATGTTGAGCCAGGCGGAAGCTGGATTTGACGCAGGTGCTGCCCACATGCACGATCACCTTGAATCCATCCGGCACTACACTGACCCATTTTTCAGCTAACCGCATTCGCTCCTCCTCGGTGAGCATATAGCCCTCACCCGATGATCCATTGATAAACACACCCTTCAACCCATTTTTTACCAACAACTTGGCATACGCTTCGATCGGCTCGTAGTTCACTTCACCATTCGCATAGAAGGGAGTAAACGGCGCATCAATCAGCCCAAAAATCTTTTCCATTATTCGTATTAATTAATTCAACCTCGAAACCTCAGTATTTTAAATATGCCACAAATGTAAATAAATTATTTTCGATTTCAAGCAGCCACTCCCTATTATTCTTTCATTTTTCCTGCTCAAACTGTAAAAGAAACGACATAAACTTCCATTATCCGACTCTGAAACGCAAAAAACGAAATATGCCATATACCTTGGGGAATTACACAAGATATATGGCATACGAATTTCCTGCTGGCTTACCGCAGGCACAGAATCGTCAGTTAAATCACATCCTCATTCCGGCTCGATCACCCAATCTTTGAGCGTATGTCGCTCCGCGTCAAAGTTGATGCCCACCTTCACGATCGGGAGGCCAGAGAGGCGGAAACGCTCCGGGTATTGCTTCAAGTCGATTTGGTTCATGGCGGCCTCGGCGCTTTGGTTCAATTTGAGTTCTACAATATATAAGGTAGTAGCCGTCCGCAGCACCATATCCACACGGCCCACCGGCGTGCGCACCTCTACATCTAAATAATCATACTGCCCAATGAGCGAGAATATGATATAGAGTACCTGCTGATAATGACCCTCATATTGGGTGTTGTCCGTATAAGGAACAGTGCTCAAGAAAGTCTGAAGCAGGCGCAACGCACCCTCCATATCCTCTTGAAGGATCGCCCGCACCAACCCGCGTATCGTTGATTTCGTAGCCGTAGGGTTAGGCTCGATGCAATAGGCAATCAGACTACGCATCAAGCCAATACGCACCTCATTATTCGGTATATCTAAGTGATAACTCTCTATGAACGGATCATAGTCCTTAATCGTGATGTAACCGCTCTGGAACAACAATGGGACGATGGACTCCATAGCATGGGTTGGCTGATCAAACTCCGAAGCATCCGCATCATAGCCTCCTATACTGGAAGGCAGCACATGATACTTCCGCATCATCTCGATCAGATAGGTGGGCGTACCGCTGCCGAACCAGTAATCATTCAATTTATAATCGGTGAAGGCATTCAGTAGGCTATAAGGATTATAAATGTCAGGCGAGGGCCAAGTGAAGTGGTAGCCATCATATTTTCTGCGCAATTTTTGAATCATCTCTTCCCGGGAATAAGCCAACTTTTGAGCCATATCATCAATATAGCCAGACATCTGCGTCAGCATCTCCTCCTCCGTAATACCACAGATGGAAGCATACGTATCATCCATACTGATATTCTTGATATTGTTCAGCTCACTAAAGATACTGAGCTGCGAGAACTTGGTGATGCCCGTCAGGAAGACGAAGCGCAGGTAGGGATCGCAGGCCTTCAGTGGAGAGTAGAAGTTGCGCATCGTGTGGCGCAGGCGCTCCAATTCCCCCTCCTTGTGCACCACGTCGAGCAACGGTGCGTCATACTCATCGATCAAGACCACCACCTGCTTGCCGGTCTGCCGATAGGCACGCTCGATCAAGCCCCGCAAGCGTTGATTCGGATTGACATCATCCGCCGGCCCTTTGCCATAGATCGCCTCGTAGGAGGTCAGCTTGCTGCTCAGCTCCAGGTCCAGGTCCTTCTTCTCCATGTGCTTGGCGGTACTCATGTCGAACCGCAGCACAGGGTATTGCGTCCACTCCTTCTCCAATTGCTCGATGGCCAATCCCTCGAACAGCTCCCGCCGCCCTTCGAAGTAGGCAGCCAAGGTGGAGAGCAACAGCGACTTGCCAAACCGACGGGGACGGCTCAGGAAAACTGATTTCGGAGCCCCATGCGTCAGCCGATAGACCAAAGCAGTCTTATCCACATAGAGATAATTCTCTTTTCGAATCTTCTCGAATGTCTGTATGCCCACCGGGCAAAGTTGCAATGTCTGTTCCATAACCAATCATTTTGTGGCGCGATCTATCTTCGCCGTTGTGGGGCAAAGATACATATTCTGATTCAATTGCGATTTCCCGCGCCGGCTTATAGTTGCCTCCCAATCGCCGCGGAGGAAAAAAAGAGCCGAAGGCGCGATCCGGAAATCATCAACGCCTTCGGCTCCGTTAGCTCTCGCCGGCTGCCGGATGGGCAGGGCGGAAAAACACGGAGGGCTATGCCTCCGGCTGGGTCGGCTCCGATTCGGCAGGCTTCGAAGCCTCCTCCTGTTTCTTGTTCGCCGCTTTGGTCTGACGGGCTTTGATCACCGTCTTGTGCTCGTCGATAATCACATTGACATGATCAATGAAGGTGGCGTAGTTCGCGTCGCCCTCAATCAACGCCAACGCGTTCACGGTGTTAGCCAAGGCCGTATAGGCAGCCTCCATCTCGCCACGCGCGATCTTCACCGCGCCCAGCTCCAACTGCGCTTTCGCCTCGGTACGCGCCTTTTGCGCCTCCTTGAAGGCGTTTTGCGTCGCTTCCAACGCCTCTAACCAAGGCGTGAAACCGGTCTGCGTCAAGAGGCTGGCCGAAAGGCCGCGCAGGTCTTGAATCAAGTTGTCCAATACGCCCGTCTCTTGATCCAACCCCAGCTGGAGCGGATAGCCGTAGCGGGAATAACAACGTGCGAGCTCCAGTGCCTTCTCCGCCGTCTCGGGATAGGGATGCTTGACGATCGCCTTCACATAAGCATTCGAATCCGCCCAAGCCTTGTCGCGATTCTCGTCGGCCATTGTCGTGGCTGAGGAATCCACCAAGGCCAGTTTCATCACTCGGTCGAACTCGCGGTAGCAACTCTCAAACTGGTCGATGGGCTTCGTCAACGCGGGATTGACCGCCTCTGCCGCCGAGAGCGGGGTTGGCGTGCCTCCCTCCTCGTCCAAGAGGCTGACAACGTCCGGGTTCTCCGGTTCCGGCTCCTTCAGCAGGTTAGGCAGCTCGGCATACACACGGGTTATAAAACCATAATACTCTTCGTTTCGGTCAGATTTCTGCGAAAACGATTTAATTTGCTTTACTTCGCTCATATCAAAAATTTTTTTTGATGAATACTGCTCCAAAGATAAGCAAAATATATATACACAAACCATTTGCCGATTTTTACGGCCCGGAAAATGGTGCTACGGCGTTCGCAGCCGTTTTGAAGCCTGGGAAAATAGTGTTACTGCCGTAATGGCCTCGTTTCTTGCCGGGAAAAAGGTTTTACCGCCGTAGAGGCCGATTTCCACGCCGGGAAAGTGGTGTCATCCCATTTAGAGGCACTTTTGAAGCCCGGGAAAATGGCTCTAAACAATTAGCACCCCTTTCCCACTCCCGGACGCTCTTGTTACAGCCGTAGCACTATTTTCCCAGGCTCGGAAAGTGTCGTTACACCGTTAGAGGTGTTTTTCCATGCCGGGAAAGTGCCTCTAAACATTTAGAGCCATTTTCCCAGCAGGCCCGATAGGCCCTCTCCGGCTACGATTCCGCTTTCACCAGGCCGAAGGTGACCGGAATGGTGTAATAGCAACGGACAGCCTTGCCTTCCTGCCGAGCAGGTGCCCAAGTGGGCATTGTCGTACAGACACGAATAGCCTCCGCATCCAACAGGGGATCAATGCCCTTGACCACGTGGATATTCGAGATGCTGCCATTGGTTTCCACCACGAACTTCACGATCACACGACCCTGCGCTCCTTTGCGCTGTGCCTCGGTAGGGTATTTGACGCGCTTGGCGACAAACTTCAGCAACTCAACCTCCCCACCAGGAAACTCTGGCATCACTTCCGCCGATTCATAGACCTTGTCTGTAAACTGCGCGTAGCCGATTACCGTGACCTCCTTAGAGGTGGTCATCGTGTCAACGGCCTCCGGTCGGGGCATCTCTGCCGCCGCAGTTTGCACCATTCGCGACAAATCTGTAATTTTGGCACTTGAAATCTCCGCCATCTGCTGGGAGATTTCCGGACGGGCGAAAGCGGCCATTGCAGTGGCGGCCACGGGAAGCACAAAAGCGTACTTCATCCTCGCCCACGGATTGGATTTTCTTTTTTGCATCATAGTGATACGATTTATAAGTGAACTGTGATTAAAGCTGTTGGCCAAGGTGTAGCGACTGGAGCCAACAGCTTTTTCGATTAATAATAGTTTATATTCCTTGCTGTCATAGCCCATGCCCAAGACCGCGGCGTCGGCCTCGAACTCATGCACCGATTGCAACTCCTGGCGGAGCAGCCAGGCGGCGGGATTGAACCATTGGAGCCAGAGGAACAGCTCCGTGAAGAGCAGATCCCAAGTGTGGCGCATCCGGATATGGGCCTGCTCGTGCGCCAAGATCAGTTCCGGCTTGCTCAGCAAATCCTTTTCAGCGAGGAAGATGTAGCGCAGCCAGCTGAAGGGTGCCAAGGGCAGTCGGTGCAGCACGAGCCAGCTGCCATCGGCCAATCGCTCTCGCCGTCCGGCACGAATCAAGCGGATAAGGCTCGCCACGCCCCAGAGGAAGCGAGCGATGAAAAAGAGCACGCCCATCAGGTAAATAGCCAACCCTATGGAATAGCAGGAAACAGCGGGCGAGGCAGTGGCTGCCGGCTCGACAGGCGCAGCTATGCGCCCCCACTCCTCCAGGGCAGGCCCTAACGGCGATACCCCCTCCACCCCAACCCGCACCAACGGCAGCAGGGCGGCCAGTCCGAAACCGCTCAACAGGGCGAAACGGTTGAAGCGGAGAAACGTGTCGCGACTCAACAGGAGGCGATAGCCTAAGTAGAACAGCGCAAGGCAGATCGCCGACTTGAGGATATAGACAAAGAAGGCTCCCATACGCTTAAGCTTTAGGTTCCTCTTCCACACGCCTGATCAGTTCTTTCAGCTCATCGAGCGAAATCTCTTCCTCCTCGACCAACGAGGAGACGGCACCAAGATAGGAGTTGTTAAAATATTTGCTGATCACCTGCTTCAACGTCTTTCGCTTGAACTCCTCGGCGGAAACGGCGGCGAAGTATTGATAGGTGTTGCCAAACTTGAGATGCGACACATAGCCCTTATCCTCCAAGATACGGATGGTAGTCGAGACGGTGTTGAAATGCGGACGCGGCTCGGGGTAGAGCTCGATCAATTGACGCACGAACATCGGTCCGTTTTGCCATAAAAAGGTCATTATCTCCTCTTCCTTAGGTGTTAATGTCTTCATTTCTTTCAGTTTTAAAGTTCAACAACGCGAAATAACTAAATAAATTAGTTGAGTAACTAATCTTTTTAGTTAAATAAAAACAAAAGGGGATGGATCGCGTCGTGTCGCTCCTTCGGAAGGCTCCGCCCGCCATCGGAAGGCGCTTCCGGGGCCAAACAAACCGGCAGACGAGGTTGGTTATGCGACGGGTTTGCATTATCTTCGCGCCATTCTAATTTTTATAGGTAAAAAATGACATTTGAACTACAGCATACCGACTCGCTCACGAACGCACGGGCGGGGTTGATCACGACCGATCACGGCACCATCGAGACACCGATTTTTATGCCGGTCGGCACGCAGGGCACCGTCAAAGGGGTGCATTTCCCGGAATTGGAGGAGGAGATTCAGGCGCAAATCATCCTGGGCAACACCTATCACCTCTATCTGCGCCCCGGAACGACCATCCTCGAACAGGCGGGCGGCCTGCATCGCTTCAACACCTGGAGTAAACCGATCCTGACCGACAGCGGCGGCTTTCAGGTCTTTTCCCTCTCGGAGAATCGCAAACTGCACGAGGAGGGCGCCCTGTTCCGCTCGCACATCGACGGATCGAAGCACCTCTTCACGCCGGAGAAGGTGATGGACATCGAGCGCTCGATCGGTGCGGACATCATCATGGCCTTCGACGAGTGCTGCCCTGGCAACGCGGATTACGACTATGCCAAGCAATCGCTGGGCCTGACGGAGCGCTGGCTCGACCGCTGCTTCGCCCGCTTCAACAGCACGGAGCCGAAATATGGCTACCGGCAGAGCCTCTTCCCCATCGTGCAGGGATGCACCTATCCCGACCTCCGGCGGCGCGCGGCGGAGCACGTGGCAAGCAAGGGGGCCGACGGAAACGCCATCGGCGGCTTGGCCGTGGGCGAACCGACGGAGAAGATGTATGAGATGATCGAGGTGGTGAACGAGATCCTGCCGAAAGACCGCCCCCGCTACCTGATGGGCGTCGGCACGCCGATCAACATCTTAGAGGCGATCGAACGGGGCGTGGATATGTTCGATTGCATCATGCCGACCCGTAACGGACGCAACGGGCAGCTCTTCACCCGCTTCGGCACGATCAACATGCGCAACAAGAAGTGGGAGAACGACTTCTCGCCCATCGACCCGGATGGCCACTGCGCAGCCGACCTGCGCTACACGAAGGCCTACCTGCACCACCTGATCCACGTGAAGGAGATGCTGGGCTTGCAGATCGCCTCGATCCATAACTTGGCGTTCTACCTCTGGTTGGTGCGCGAGGCGCGGAAGCACATCCTCGCCGGGGATTTCAGTAGTTGGAAAAGCGGCATGGTGCGCCAGATGGCAAACCGCCTGTAACCCAATAAGCGGAAGAAGCAGATGAATTTCAAACTGAAACGGATAGACTGGTATATCATCAAGCAATTCTTGGGGACCTACATCTTCTCGATTGCCTTGATCATCTCGATCTCGGTGGTGTTCGACATCAACGAGAAGATCGACAAGTTTCTGAATCCCGACGTGCCGCTGAAGGCGATCATCGTGGATTATTACTTCAATTTCATCCCCTATTACGCCAACCTGTTCAGCCCGCTCTTCACCTTTATCGCCGTGATCTTCTTCACCTCCAAGTTGGCGGATCGGTCGGAGATCATCGCGATGTTGGCCAGCGGCATGAGCTTCCGGCGGCTGATGCTGCCCTACGGCATCTCGGCGGCGGTGATCGCGATCGTGACCTTCGTGCTCAATGCCTACATCATCCCGCCCGCTACAGCGACCCGTATCGACTTTCAAAACAAGTATATCAAGAATAAGAAGGTGGATTACGTGAAGAACGCGCAGTTGGAGATCGAGCCTGGCGTGATCGCCTACTTCGACAGCTACGACGCCCGCTCGAACATGGGCTATCGCTTCTCGTTGGAGCATTTCGAGGAGAAGAAGCTGGTCTCACGCCTCACGGCAAAGTCGATCAAGTATGACTCGCTCTACCAATGGACGGTGATCGACTACATGATCCGCGATTTCGACGGGATGCGGGAGCAGATTCGTAACGGCTCCCGCATGGACACGACACTGACGATTGTGCCCTCCGACTTCCTGATCTCGGTCAACGACTGCGAGACGATGACCACGCCCGAGCTGAACACCTACATCAACCGGCAGAAGAAGCGTGGCGTGGGTAATATCCAAACCTTCCAGATCGAGTATCACAAGCGGTTCGCCACGATCATGGCGGCCTTCATCCTGACCTCCATCGGGGCCTCACTCTCCTCGCGCAAGATCAAGGGCGGCATGGGTATGAATATCGGTATCGGACTGGCATTAAGTTCCTCCTATATCCTCTTCATGACCATCACCTCGACCTTCGCCATCAGCGGCTATGTATCGCCGGGCGTGGCGGCTTGGATCCCGAATATTCTCTACACCGTCATCGCCATCTATCTCTACCGAAAAGCGCCGCGATAAATGGACCGGTTACTGGCCGATGGCCTCCAGCACTAACTTCTCCATGATCTGGTAGCCCTCCAACGTCGGATGCACACCATCCTTGGAGAGATTGGACGGTAAGCCGTTGCGCTCATCCTTCATGGCGGAGTGATAATCCACATAGGTCAATCCCTGCTTGTCGGCATAGGCCTTGATCATCTGGTTCAGGCGGATCACCTTATCCGCAGGCTCCAAGCCACGACGCCACGGGAAATCGTAAGCAGGCAGGACGGAGCAGAAGATCACACGGATGCCATTCACCTTCGCCAACTCGGCCATCGAGACCAGATTGCCAAAGACATGCTCCAACGAGATCACGCCGTTGTTATGGGCGATGTCGTTGATTCCGGCCAAGATCACGACCGTCTTCGGATGCAAATCGATCACATCCTGGCGGAAACGTACCAACATCTCTGAAGTGGTCTGACCGCTGATGCCCCGATCCACGAAATTATGCTGAATAAAAAAGGTAGAGTCAGCCGGCCACCAGCCATCGGTGATAGAGTTGCCCATAAAGACAACGTTTGCCGGAACCTGCACCTTTTTGTTCGCCTCGGCGTAGCGTCCGAACTGTGCCCAATCGCCCTTCTCAGTCTGGGCGGAGAGAGAGGAGACAGCGAGCAACCCGGCGGCCATCATCCCTAAAGTCTTCATCTTTTTCATTTGATTCTGATTAGATTGCAATGATTCGTAAATAAAATTTGATTTCAACCGCACAAAAGTAAATAATATCTCTATATTTGCCGCCCAAGAAAAGAGATAAATCAAAATTAGCATAACACCATGTTGAAGAAAATTTTCTCAAACACTATCGTACGACTGCTCTTAGCGGTGATCATTGGTCTTTTAGCAGGTTTGGTTGTCAATGAGCCATTGCTCAAAGCCATCATGGTCGTGAAGCAACTCTCCGGCCAAGTGATCTTCTTCCTCGTTCCCTTGATTATCTTAGGCTTTGTCGCCCCTTCGATCGCACGGCTCAAAAGCAATGCCTCTAAGATGCTGCTTTTTGCCTTCGCCATCGCCTACCTCTCGTCGGTTGGGGCTGCCTCATTTGGTGCGCTGGTCGGCTATCAACTGATCCCCTCGCTCCACATCGAGACGGCCACAGAGGGATTGCGGGAGGCACCCGCCATGCTGTTCAACATCGAGATTCCACCGGTGATGAACGTCATGTCGGCCTTGGTGCTCTCCATTTTTGTCGGTCTTTCCACGGCCTGGGTACGATCCGAGTTGATGGAGCGACTGTTAGATACCTTCCAGCAAATGATCCTGCGCCTTGTGGAGCGCATCTTAATGCCCCTCCTTCCGCTCTTTATCGCCGCCAACTTCTGCCTGCTCAGCTATGAGGGGGCACTGACGAAGCAACTGCCTATCTTTCTGTCTGTATTGGTAGTAGTCATTCTCTGCCATTACCTTTGGCTCGCGCTCCTGTATGGCCTCGCTTCGCTCTATTCCCGTAAAAACGGTTGGCAGGTGTTGCGCCATTATGGTCCCGCCTATCTGACGGCATTAGGCACCATGTCTTCCGCCGCCACATTGGGTACGGCCTTGAAATGTGCCGGTCGTAGTCCGTTGCTGCGCAAGGAGATCATAGATGTCACCGTGCCGCTCTTCGCCAACATCCATCTCTGCGGCTCGATCCTGACGGAGACCTTCTTCGTGCTGACCGTCTCGCAGGTGCTCTATGGCTGCCTGCCCGATCCCACCACGATCGTCGTCTTCATCACCCTGCTGGGTCTCTTTGCCATTGGCGCACCGGGCGTTCCGGGTGGCACCGTGCTCGCCTCCCTCGGCTTGATCATTGCCATCTTAGGTTTTGACGAGGCTGGCACCGCCCTGTTGCTCACCATCTTCGCCCTGCAGGACAGTTTCGGTACCGCCTGCAACGTGACGGGAGATGGTGCCCTCACCCTCATCGTCGATACGTTCGAGGGAAAACAAAAATAACGGACTGATAACGCACGCCTTCAAAAATGGGGGCGTGCCTCACCGCTTCTTCACCGGCTCACAGGAGAGGCCCACTCCTAACTTCTTGAAGATCTTGCGGTCGATGTCGCTCAACATCACGGTAGTGTGCACCTGGCAACCACGCAGGGCAGGCAGCTGCTGCAACGCACGGGAACAGTTCTCGTCCGTATCGCTCAAGACAGAGAGCGCCACCAATACCTCGTCCGTGTGCAGGCGCGGGTTCTTACCTCCCAAATAGGAAATCTTGGTTTTCTGGATCGGTTCGATCATGCTCTGCGGGATCAGCTTCACGTCGTGGTCGATCCCGGCTAAGTGCTTCATGGCATTGAGCAGAAGCGCCGCTGAGCAACCCATCAAGGGACCTGATTGCGAGGTGATGATCGTACCATCTGCCAACTCGATAGCTGCGCAGGAATGGCCGCACGCCCGGCTACGCTCCTTAGCCGCTCCAACTACCCGGCGGGTATCTAAAGAAATATTGGCCTGTGAGAAGAGGAGCTTGATCTTGCTGATCTCCTCCTGGTTACTCGCACCATCAGCCGCCTTGTTCGTCGCCTCATAGTAACGGCGGATGATCTCCTGCCGGGAGGCCTGGCAACACACCTCGTCATCACTGATGCAATACCCGATCATGTTCACACCCATATCCGTGGGCGATTTATAGGGACTCTCGCCATAGATCTGCTCAAACAGTACCTGCAGCACGGGGAAGATCTCGATGTCTCGGTTGTAGTTGATCGCCACCTTGCCGTAGGCATCGAAATGGAACGGATCGATCATGTTCACGTCGTTCAGGTCGGCCGTGGCCGCCTCGTAGGCAATGTTCACCGGATGCTTCAGCGGAAGGTTCCAGACGGGGAAGGTCTCGAACTTGGCATATCCCGCACGCACGCCTCGCTTCATCTCGTTGTAGAGCTGCGAAAGGCACACCGCCATCTTTCCGGATCCAGGTCCAGGAGCAGTGACCACCACTAACGGCCGCTCGGTTATGACATAATCATTCTTGCCAAATCCCTCATCAGAGGCGATCAGCTGCACATTGTGCGGATATTCGTCGATGAGGTAATGCAGATAGGTCTTAACTCCCATGTTCTCCAATCGCTGCCGATAGGAGACCGCCGAAGGCTGGCCATTGAAATGCGTGATCACAACTGACCCCACGAAAAAGCCTCGCTCCTGGAACTCTGAACGAAGACGCAGCACATCCTCGTCATAGGTGATACCCAGATCGGCACGCACCTTGTTCCGCTCGATGTCCTCCGCACTGATCACGATCACGATCTCCAGCCTATCCGCCAACTTCGAAAGCATACGAAGCTTGGAATCAGGCTCAAATCCCGGCAACACACGGCAGGCATGATGATCATCAAAAAGCTTTCCGCCCAGCTCTAAATAGAGTTTCCCATCGAATTGGGCAATCCGTTCACTAATATGCGCAGACTGAATGCTGCAATATTTCTCGTTGTCAAATCCTTTTTTCATCTGATCAAATTCTGCTAATCATTACGGCCGCCAAAGTTACGATGATTCATGCGACTATCCGCCCATTTCGAGCAAAAAGTTTCCTTGATCAGCTTTCCCCGCACCTACTTCGTCACTTTGACACAACGCAGGATGCTGTGGTTACGGATCAGCAGTTTGCCGTCGGCAAGAGCCAAAGGAGCCCAGTTGCCATTGGGGACACGACCACCAAACTCCGCTGCTCCGGCACTGCCCTCCTCCAAGAGGTTAGCTTTGGAGATCGGCTTGAAGGCCTCGGCGGAAGGTTCGATCAGATAGAGTGTCTTATTGCCATCGGTAGCGAGAATCAAGCCATCGGCATAGATCATGCTGCCCTTGTCGAAGTTGGGATTCCGCTTGGTCTTCCACTTGATATTGCCCTCCATGTCCATGCAGGTGAGGCCGTCACGCCGTCCATTCGTACCATACTGGCCGTAGAAGTAGCCATCGAGGAAGAGTGCTGGTTTCGTCTGGTCGCCAAACTCCACGGTCGTGAAGAGCTCTTTCGTCGTGAACTTCCCGTCGGCACCACGCTGCACCTGGATCATCGTCGCTCCACGTTCGTAGCCCCCTACGACGAGCAACTTGCCATCGCCCGCTTCGGTAACCGGAGAACAAGAGATGTGACATTCCCAGTTGTCATACCGCCACAGCTCCTCTCCCGTCTTGGGATTGAAACCGATCACACGCCCCTTCTCCTTCGGCGCATCCCGATGACCAATGGGATTCGTAGAAGAAATCACGATGCTCAGGTGATCCTCGCCGTCGATGCGTACGATCGACGGGCTGGCATAAGTCTCAGGACCTAAGTTCTTTGTTTGCCAAACCACTTCTCCTGTCTGCTTCTTGAAAGCCAAGAGGCCGGCACCGGGAGCTCCACTATATACATATACCAAATCGCCATAGATCAAGGGGCATTGTGCGATTGCCCAGATCGGCAGTCTATCGCCTCCGTAGTCTTTCCAGATATTCTTGTTCCACAGTGGTTTGCCACTTTCGGTGTCGAAGCAATAGAAATCGCCGTTATGGCCACAAGAGAAGAGCAATTTGCCCTCCACGGCCGGCACACTACGTGAACCGGGGAACTGCACGGCTCCCGGTGAGGGATAAGTGTAGTGCCACAATTCCTTGCCTCCATCGAGAGTCAGGCAACGCATGGTCTCCTCCTCCTTGTCGGCATCTCGATCCAAGAGATAGATTTTTCCCTTCTCCACGACAGGGCCGCCATAGCCAATGCCGACAGGCACCGTCCAGAGTACCTCAGGCCCCTCGGCAGGCCATTCGCGAAGCAGATTCTTCTGTGTTGATTTACTGTCACTGGTCGGGCCAAGATAACGCGGCCAGTCTTGTGCGGAAGCACCTATCGCCAAGGTCGATAGGGCGCAAGCGATGAAAAGTTGCTGTACGTTCATGATTATTCTTTTGTTTAGAAATTTGGTGACAAATGTCTCTTTTTATTCGCAAACCATCGAACGAGATACCCTCAAAAGGAAAAAACGGTGAGTCATGACGAAACAGAAGCGGCTGTTTTCCCCTATCTTTGCGCCATGCAACAGAGGAATAAACAGACGATACCGGGTTTTCGACCCGAATCAGCCGAAGAACTTTTTGAGACCTTGCGTAAGGCAGGGCAGCTGCCAGCCCCCGCCTGTTATCGCATTTGTAACGCTTTGTTTCAACGCCTACTCAACGAGCAGACACGGTTTGAGCGATTGAAATTGAGCGGCCCTTTCGCCAAGATGGATTTCTTGCTGAAAACGCACCATGCCCAACCAGCGCTCCGGGCACGGCTCAACGAGACCCGCACTCGACTAAAAGCCGCTGGCGATGGACAACTGAGTGAGACAGAATTGGCGCATCACCAAAAACGAGATCTGTGCCACCTCTGCCTTTTCATCGACCTGCTCTTTGAGCGGGAGGTGCCCACCGATTTGGCCGCCCGTTTCCCCACGGAACGATTACCTGAGGCGCAAGACTTGCCCACCACTGACCGCATCCGGCTGATCGTCTCTCGCTGGGATGACCATTACCTCTATGGACAACCCGAGCAAAATCCAGCCTTGGAGATTTGTGTCTGCTACCAGCCGGAAGCGTCCGATGCCGACCCAGCGTATGACCGTAGCTACCTGACCACCTACCTGCGTGAGGGGATGCAGCTTAACTTGGTACGGCCAAAATGGCGGGAGAAGATTTTCTATCCGGAACTGATCATTGTGGAGCCTGATTACCTGGTCGATATTTCCGCCATAGCCTCCTGTATGGAAAGCTATGGACACTCCCCTCTCCTCCACCTCCTGCATAAGCTGCAACCGGCAGCCAACAGCGAAGCGATCCTGCTGGGTAACTTCGCCGGACAACTGTTGGATGAGGAGCTACACGCTGACTCTGACACAACCAGCTATGCACAGAGCGTGAAACGCTTCTTCCAAGGGAATGCCCTAAACCTCTTGGCCGCCGAGCTGACGCCCGGTTTCCACGAACAATCCCTGCGGCAAAGGGAGCACATCCATCAGGCGATTCGCAATGTCTTGCCCAATCTGGTACGCCCTTTCGACCTGCGAGAAACAATCGTGGAGCCCACCTTCTTCTCTGAGCTATTAGGCTTGCAAGGACGTATGGATCTCTTGCAACTGGATCAACGGGTATTGGTGGAGCAGAAAGCGGGCAAGGGAGGTTTCCCCCAACGAGACCCTGAAACACCTGTCCATCAAGAGAAACATTACGTACAAATGTTGCTCTACATGGCGTTGTTACGCTATAACTACCGCGCCAACTACATGGCAAACAACCAAGAGTTGAACGCCTTCCTGCTCTATTCCCGCTACGAGAACAGTCTCTTGGGTTTAGGCTTCGCTCCTGCTTTACTATTCGAGGCGATAAAACTGCGCAACGGCATAGCGGCTTATGAGTTAGCATACGCCCGAGGGGAACTTCGAGAGACTTTGGAGTCACTGACCGCTGATGCCTTACGCACCCGAAGCGGGAGTGAAAAGCTGTGGGAACAATACCAACGTCCGCAATTAGAAGCGTTGCTCCACCCGATCCATGCGGCCACTCCATTGGCACGTGCCTACTATTTTCGCTTCCTCTCCTTCGTGGAGTTAGAGCAACTATTGGCGAAGATCGGTAATTCCTCCAAAGAGGGGTCAGGCTTCGCTGCCAAATGGCAAGCCTCAGCTGAGGAAAAGTTGCAGACAGGCGATATGTATGCCGAGATGACCCCCCTTCTTCCAACCACAGAAGGGCCAATCGAGACCGTTACCTTGCGTTATTCGGCACACGATGCGCAAGAACTATCCAATTTCCGGCCAGGCGATATCGTCATTCTCTATCCCTATCCGAAAGGCCATGCACCTAACGCTACGCAAACCATGGTGCTACGTGCCACCATCGCAGAGATAGGTGCCGAACAGATCAGCCTCACCCTACGTAATCCACAAGGCGACGCTCGTATTTTCACCTATTATAAAGAGGCCTATTGGGCAATCGAGCATGACCTGTTTGACTCCTCCTTCACGGCCCTCTATCGGGGTTTACACGCCTTCCTCTCCGCTCCCGCTGACCGCCAAGCATTACTCTTACTGCAACGTCAGCCCAAAGTAGATACCACCCGTCGCCTGAAGGGAGAGTATGGAGCATTCAACGAATTGGCCTTACGCGTGAAACAGGCGGAAGAGCTTTTCCTGCTGATCGGTCCACCAGGTACCGGCAAGACCTCTTACGGCTTGGTGAACACCCTGAAAGAGGAGTTATTGGAGCAAGATACGCACATCGCCATCATGGCCTATACCAATCGGGCCGTGGATGAGATCTGCGGCAAACTGACAGCAGAGGGAATCGACTACCTCCGCATAGGCAGCTCTCTATCAGCCGCTCCTGCCTATCGACAACAGCTGCTCCAAGCCCGTGTAAGCAACTGCAGTAAACTGACTGAGGTGCGCACGTTAATCGAACAGACAAGAGTATTCGTAGGAACTACCACGGCTTTCAATGCCCAACCCACCCTGTTCCGGCTGAAACAATTTGACTTGGCGATCATCGATGAGGCTTCACAACTTCTCGAGCCACATCTGATCGGCCTATTGAGCGCAGGCTCCACCCATGGGCCCGCCATCCGGAAGATCGTGCTGATCGGAGATCATAAGCAGCTGCCCGCTGTCGTGCAGCAAGAGGCGGAAGATGCCCTTGTGACTGATCCGCAACTGCAAGCCATCGGATTGACCGATTGTCGCCAGTCGCTGTTTGAGCGGTTATTGAAACGGTATCGTCCTGATCCAGCCGTGAGCTATCTATTAACCAAACAGGGGCGTATGCACCAAGCAATCGCTGCCTTTCCCAACCGTTTCTTCTACCAAGGGCTGTTAGAGGAGGTGCCTCTACCTCATCAGCTTCGTCCGCTTCCAACAGTCTCAAACGCCCGGAACGGACAACAACAATTGCTCGCCACTCATCGACTGGCCTTCATAGAGGTTCCTCTTCCGGAAGAGAGCCCTTCCGACAAAGTGAACGTCATCGAGGCGGAGATGATTGCCTCCACCGTAGCGGAGATCTACCGAATGGATCCTACGCATTTTGATCCGACACAAACCGTAGGTGTGATCGTGCCCTACCGCAATCAAATCGCCACGATCCGTCGTTTCCTCAATAACTATGGTCAGCCATCACTGCTCCAAATTACTATCGACACCGTCGAGCGTTACCAAGGCAGTCAGCGAGATTACATCCTGTATGGCTTCACTATCCAAAAGCGGTATCAGTTGAATTTCTTGACAAACAACGTTTTTGAGGAGGATGGACAACTGATCGACCGAAAGTTGAATGTGGCCATGACCCGTGCCCGGGAACATCTACTCCTGTTTGGCCATAGTCGGCTCTTAACGCTCAACGGCCTATTCAGACAGCTAATCGATTACCTACGCACGGAGAAATGTTATTTTGAGATCGCTCCCGAAGATTATATGTCCGGAAAATTCATACTAAATCAATAGCACATGCTTGAAAACCGTTCAACGTTTTTCAGGGAAAGACACTGCCCGAAATCCTTGCCACGCTTACTACGAGAAAGGTCAATCTTCTCAATGGCTACGTTAGAGCCATGATAAAGGCGTATCATATCTTGCCTCCTTCTCGTTGGCAAATAACTTGAAGATCTGAAACCGCATCATCGATGGAGAGGGTATGTTCAGCTGCATAACAGTCGAGAAGGAAATCTATGCCTGTAAAACGACGCAGATATGCGTATGCCTGTGAGTTGGAGAGATTGTACCGCTGCGCAAAAGCTCCGACACACGCCACTACATATTCTATTCTGTCAAAAATTTCTTTCTTGTCCATGGCTATGCTTTATAGCTTATGATGAAATCTTTAATATCAAGTATAACTCTGAATACAACGCTTTGATGTTTGATACAAAATTACAAATATAATCTGAAAACCGATCTTTTTCATGAAAAAGATTCAGCCACAACCTAAAACCGGATGTTAAAGCAGTAGCCATTTCTCTAATCGGATGAATGTCGCACATTCATTTTGCCAGGTAAACATCTGTAGCAAATCAATAAACATTTTCACCCTTGCCAGATACTCCCGTCCTTCATTCCTTATCCTTTTACCTAATCGGTCAGGCGTTTCCGCATTATACGCTATCGCTTTGATTCCGTATCTTTCAGCTAAATAGATGGCCCTCTCATTGTGATACTCTTGTGAGATAAGTGTCAAGCTATCTAAGCGATAGAAGTCTTTGGCTTTGCGGATAGAGTTCAAGGTACGTGTTCCCTCATAATCCAATAGGATGACACTATCCGGAATGCCATAATTCTTCAAGGAATCCCGAATTGAAATCAGTTCATTATAACCTCCTTGATTGGAATAATCACCCCCACTGACTATGATTTGATCAATTCTCTTATGCTTGTACAGTTGCACCGTAGCTTTTATTCGATTCTCATAATATAGATTACGCACCCCTTCCGCTGTGAAGGGAGAAGTGGCAAGCAGTAACCCGACTTGATTATGAGGAATAGCTGCGATATGGTCAAAAGTCTTACCCTTGCTATTGAAAGATACAATCCAATGACAACCCATAACTAACAGGAATAAGATTAACCCTAATAAAATCAATATATGTCTCATGTCCTTGATCAAACCCCTAACTTCTTGGCCAACCACAGAAAGAATAACACGCACGTGATTTAGGTTGATTCTAAGACAATAACCATTTCCAAATGGGAATGGCTTGGATCGTATGATTCTCCAGAGGAATCTCCTTTTCTTCATCACGTGTGATAATCAGGCCTTGATACGCTGGAAACACTTTGAGAAAACGGGTGATACCTCCTACTTCACGTTCGTAGGTGGCGGTATCACCTAAATTATAAGCTACTTGTATCGCCAATCTTTCAGATGGAACACAGAAATCTATTTCAATGGTTTTGTTATAATAATACAGTAAGGTATCTTCAGGAGTGTTTCTGAATCGTCGGTTCAGTTCGATGGCTACCATGTTTTCCAACAGCTTTGTTTCTCCATTGTACAAAAACAGGTTGAGTAATCCGTTATCTGCCATATACCTCTTTTGAATCGTCATCTGCTCAGTCGTGGGCGACACCAGATTCGGAAGAGGAAAGAAAAGATAGGCCTCCTCTAAATACTCCAAATAATCCTTCAATACAGGTAAACTGATACTGTCACCTGTTGATTTGATGATATGTTGTAGCCGACTCAGGGATGATGGTTGCATAACACTATCGGCAAGTTTCTTCGCCAAGAGACGGAATATCCTCGTGTTGCGGATATTGTTTCGTTCTACGATGTCACCAATCAGAATCTTCTGGTATAGCGAGTTGAGGTATTCCCGTTTATCTATCATGTCAAATGACTCTGCAATTCCTCCATTGGAGAAGTAGGTATCGAAACTTCGTACGATCGTTGCACGGGCATCTGGATGATATTCCCAGTTCTGAGCTACATCAATTTGGTGATACTGTAGGTATTCTCTGAAAGAAAAAGGAAAAACCTCTCTTGGAATATATCTTCCTCCTAATGACGAAACAATTTCACGACTCAGCATACGAGCATTACTTCCGGTTATCATCACACGGTATTTTGAGTCGGCTAACCTTCTGGCAAATTTTTCCCAACCAACTACATTTTGTATTTCGTCCAGATAAATCAAAGGTTGTTTATCTGGATATAACTCCCTGTATGCCTCAAGTAGATTGTCCAACTCTTCTGTTTGCATACCTAAGAGTCTTTCATCTTCAAAATTGATGTACAGGATGTGTTCGGCTGTTATCTCCTTTTCGTGAATCTTCGTCTGTATGTCTTGATAGAGCAGATAGGATTTGCCGGCTCTGCGAAGTCCAACCAGCACATAATTTACCCTTTTCTCAAATCGCATGGCTCGGGTTATTAACTTATATGTGGGTATAGCAACTTGCTTTTCGACAATGATCCTTTTCAGTAACTGCTTATTCATGCTGAATATATTTGAAAGTTTACCGTGCAAATATACAGAAATATTATCAATTATACTTTATGATAATATCTATTTGATTACTTTCAATCAATTAAATGATTGCCCTTATTTATATCCTTCTACTGGAAGGGGCTTTAAATAAGAAATGGTCATTTCTCTAATCGAATAAATGCCGTCCCTTCATTTTCCCGGGTAAACACCTGTAGCAAATCAATAAACTGATACTACCGGCACGGAATTTAAATTTGATTGTTGCCATAATAATAGTTGTTGTATCTTTGCCACCGGAAAAAACGAATTAGCGATGCAAATAGACGAACATACAGGTTTGGTATTGGAAGGAGGCGGGATGCGTGGTATTTTTACCGTCGGCGTATTGGATTATCTCATGGATCATCAATGCTACTTTCCCTATACCATTGGGGTATCAGCCGGTGCGAGTAACGGTATCTCTTACGCCTCCCACCAGCGTGGACGCTCCCTCTTCTCAAACACAGAGTTGCTACGAAAATATAATTATATCGGATGGCGCCATTTCCTCAGCGGTAAGGGTTATATCAATCTGGATTTCTTGTTTCACATCTACCCCGATCGCTATTACCCGTTTGACTTCAAGACCTATGCTCAGGCAAAGGAACGATTCGTGATGGTGACCAGCAACTGCCTTACAGGCGAGGCGATGTATTTTGAGGAAAAGCAGGATGAGAAACGTCTGGTGGAGATCTGTAAAGCTTCCTGCACCTTGCCTGTGCTCTGCCCAACCACATACGTAGATGGCATCCCGATGGTGGATGGAGGTGTGTGCGATGCCATTCCCCTTCGTCGAGCCATCGCCGACGGCTTCCCGCAAAATGTGGTCATCTTAACACGTAATAAGGGATATCGAAAAGCGGACAAAGAAGTACACTTGCCAAGGTTCATTTACCGTCAGTATCCTACCCTACGTGAACAACTACGCACCCGCTATCACCGCTACAATGCTACACTGGATTGGATTGACCAATTAGAGGCGGAAGGAAAAGTAATCGTCATCCGTCCGGAGCGTCCGCTTCAAGTGGATCGTACGAGCTGCAATATTCCCCAACTACAAGCACTCTATCAGGAGGGATACCAATTAGCGAAGCGGCTGCTTCCTCTATTTTAAGAGTTTTAGGAAACGTTTGGGTATCAATGAGAGTGCCTCGACATCAGCTTCTCGGTTACCCTCAGCCATCGCTTTGCAAATGGCATGATCGCGCATACCGGCTCCGGGATGTGCTTTAGCCACATCTGCGGCATGCGCCGCAATCTTTGCCATGATCAACGATTTGTAATAGGCACGTTTGTCATCCGCCTTACCTCTCAACGCCTCCTCGGGCTCCGAACAACAGAGCAAGGAGGCTCCCTGCCATGCGGCTTGCGCTCCACCAATCGCCATACCGACCGCATCAAATCCGCAGGCCGCATTGGTCAGTAATGGGCCAGAAGTAAAAATCGGAGCCCCATGCCCCATATATTGAATCTCTTTGATCTGTCCCTGAATCTTGTCCATCGGCGCATGCCCTGCTGATTCTACCATTGTCTGCACGTGATGGTCCCACGCCCTGCGCACCAGCTCCCGAATACGTTTCAACTCCTCCTGACGCAATGAATCAGCCACCGCATCATAAATGGAGACAGCGCGCATCCCATCGCCTAAGCTCAATGTGACATCGTAGCTACTGAGTATCTCGCACAGCTCATCGAAATGGACATACAGGAAATTCTCCTCCCCTTTGTGCTGTAAGAACCAATTATCCCAAATCCGATACTCCAGGGAACGGGGACGCAACAAACGTTGGCGCAACAGCTCACACTCCCTGCGCAAGAGCGAAGGATAAAGACGCACAAAGTCCACACCTGTCTCGCACAGCGCAATCAGCCGATCCCGGAAAAGGGACCAATCCAGCTCACCTCCCCAAGCCGCTGCTAACAGAGGATTTACCCCAACGGGTATCGGACAGCGACGCAACAACACTCCACGCAAACAGTCCGTCTCCTCGACCGAACGCTCCTCCTGCTCAATAAGAGCCGTCAAGGTGTCACATCCCATCGCTAAATAGTTAAGCAGTTGCTCCTCGATCTCGACGATTGGTTCCTGCGTTCCCCTATGGTAATTGATCGGACTATTCACTTTCACCAAGAAACGGTTTCCAATAATCATGGGTTCCAGCTCGACATGGTTGACATTGGCAGGGATCACTGCCCGTCCGGCAGCCACCTCCTTACGCACGAACTCTGGCGTGATGTAGCTTTTCAATCCCAAAGTCTCCACTTGCTGATTCTCACGAATGGCGACATACTCCATCTCTGGCGTAATGATCCGCTTCTTGGCATAATAAAGCTGGGTAACAGTTCTGCCTGCTTTCGCTCGGTAAGCACCGCTCGCCTCCTCCCGACAAAGGTCTTTTCGCTTCGCATAGCTCTCCTCACGGATTGGAGGCAGCCCCCCTAATTCTCCTCGTACAAATAAAGGATCGGAATAGGCTCCACTCGTGTCATAAACCACCAAAGGACTATTGGGTTTAGCGATCCGCTCTCCCGACGCAGTATTCAGCACCGTGTCCTGCAACAAAATCCTGCGCATCCCAACACGTATCTTATTGACCTTACCGGAAACGTAGCATTTCTCCGAACGAGGAAATTGTAACATCGCTTTTTGTTTCATCATCTATTACGCATCGTTTTTATGCGCCCTATAATAATAGTAACGCTCCATTACCTCCCGAACATAGAGAAAAGTCTCTGAACCACGCAGATACCCATGTTTACAAACAGGATCATTATAGTACTCCGGATCATTCTTTAACCGGATATACTCTGACACATGCTCCCAACGGTTTGGGTCTTTGCCATATTTCCGGGCCAATCGTTGCGCGTCATACACATGGCCAATCCCTGCGTTATAGGCCGCCAACGTAAACCGGATCTGCTCCTCAGCATCGGTAATATCCGAGAAGCCTTGACGAAAATGACGCAAACAATCCACCCCCGTTCGTATGCCCACATCGGGATCTTTCAGCTCATGCGGAGTCACTCCCAATGCCTTGGCCGTATTGGGCATGATGCCCATCAATCCCTCCGCACCAGCCCATGAGACTACCGACGGATTGAAACGTGACTCTTGGTAAGAAATGGAGGCCAACAACCTCCAATCCCACCCGATCAATCCCGCATGTTTCTTGAATAACGCATCATAAGGAGAGATATGCCCTCCATGAATCGGAGGAATCTCGGTATGCAAGGGCTGTTTGCTCAACTCAAAATAACGCTTGGTAATCGCCTTGAAAGAGGTGCCCTTCTTGTCGGAAGCCCACGTGTTAATCGCATCGGCCAAAAGTGGACTCGAACGACGAACCACCCACGAACATCGTTGGGGGAAGCTGATTTTCAAACCAATATGTAGGTTCCAAAAATAGGTCTTATTTAAACGGGCCACTTGATCGTCAGTAACCGTATAGGCTATCTTGCCCTGCGACACCTGTTCAATCAAATCTTCTGTGGTGATCGAATCGGCTGTCACCTCATGGATCAGAATACCACCACCCAGCTCCTCGTTGAGATTCGCTAAGCGTTCGGAAAAACGGGTATTCGCCTTGACATACACCTCCTTGCCGATTAGTTGAGTAACATCGGTCAATGGTTTACGGCCCTTCTCCTCCCGTTGAACCAACACCTGCTGACTGACTCTCTCCTGTCCGCAATAAATAGTTCCGGCCTTTAATTGTTGATGAATCGGAATGGGAAAAGCGACCAGATCAGCCTCTCCCTCATTGAGCATCTCGATCAAACGGGCCGGATTGGTTGCCACCTTCACGGTCAGCTTCACCCCCACACGCTTGGCAAAGTCTTTAGCCAGATCATACTCATATCCCATATCCTGCATCTTATACTGGAAATAAGAAGTAGAGCTGTAGAGCGTTACCGCCACTAACTCACCCCGTTCCTGCAACTGAGGCAAGTCTGCAAACAGAGCAACCTCATCCTCTTTATGGTCGGTATGTCCGGAACATGCGAAGAGGAAGAAACAGAAAAAAAGGATACTATATGTATAGACCTTACCCATTCCTAACGACTCATTCCTGGGGTTGCTTCATCGACAGCAGCACAACATTCTCCACATGATGGGTATGAGGGAACATATCCACCGGCTGAACCGCCTTCACCGCATACTTCTCGCTCAACAACTGCAAATCGCGAGCCTGGGTGGCCGGGTTACAGCTGACATAGACAATGCGTGTCGGCTCAGCGGCTAAGATGGTCTTGATCACATCGTCGTGCATACCGGCACGGGGAGGATCCGTGATGATCACATCCGGATGGCCATGCTCACGGATAAAGTCGGCCGTCAAAATGTCTTTCATATCGCCCGCATAGAACTGCGTGTTGGCAATGCCGTTAAGGGCAGAGTTCACCTTTGCGTCCTCAATCGCTTCGGGCACATACTCGATACCAACTACCTTGCGCGCCTGACGAGAGACAAAATTAGCAATCGTACCGGTGCCTGTATAGAGGTCATACACGCACTCCTCACCGGTCAGCTGGGCAAAGTCACGAGCTACCTTATATAAATTATAGGCTTGTCGACTATTGGTCTGATAGAAAGATTTGGGTCCCACCTTGAAACGCAAGCCCTCCATCTCCTCGATGATGTGATCCTTGCCTTTGAACACCAAAATCTCCTGATCCGTGATCGTATCATTGCACTTCTCATTGATCACATACATCAACGAGGTAATCTGCGGGAAACGCTCGGCCACGTAGCTCAGCAGGGCCTCCCTCCGCTCCACATCCTCATGGAAGAACGACATCACCACCATCAGATCGCCTGTCGAAGCGGTACGGATCATCAAGGTACGGACAAAACCCTCCTGCGCACGGAGGTCAAAGAAGGGATAGCCCTCATGCGTGAGGCAATACTCCTTGATCGCATTGCGGATCTGGTTAGAAATATCAGCCTGCAACCAGCACTTCTGTATGTCGAGCACCTTGTCGAACATGCCGGGGATGTGGAAGCCCAAGGCGTTCATGCATTCGAACGTATCGCCCGAGGCAACCTCCTCCTCGGTCAGCCACTTCTTGTTGGAGAAGGTAAACTCCAGCTTGTTGCGGTAGAAGGTAGTCTCCTCGCCGCCCAGGATCGGCAGCCATTGCTCACTCTGCACCTTGCCGATGCGAGTCAGGTTGTCATAGACCTGCTTCTGCTTATAATAGATTTGATCCGCATAGTTCAGATGCTGCCACTTGCAGCCACCACACACGCCAAAATGCGCACAGAAAGGCTCCGTTCGCTTCGAGGAATAACTATGGAAGCGAATCACCTTGCCCTCAGCGTAACTATGCTTCTTACGTGTCAACTGAATATCCACCACATCGCCAGGAGCCACAAAAGGCACGAAAACGACCATCTCGTTCACCCGTGCGATAGCCTTGCCCTCAGCGGCAACATCTGTAATGGTTACCTGCTCTAAAACAGGTAATTGTTTCTTTTTTCTTGCCATTCGATCAGGAATTACGTCTTATTAGAATAGGCCACAAAAGTACGGACATTTTCGCGAAAGACAAAGGGAAGAGCAAGGAAAGCTAACAAATGTCGGCACGCAAAGGTAATGAAATATTTAGGACAGACAAGAGAAAGAGTTATATAACATATAAAACTTTTAAAAGAAAAGCGCCACTGAAACTAATTAATAACATATATTTGCACCGTTGCTACGCTGAGAAAACAAAAAACAAGGCATCAACAAAAGTAATCTACGAAACTGTTTTTCAATAGGCAACACAAATAAGATTATTAATTTATTTTCTATATCATGGAAAGAAAAAGAGTTTACAAATTCGGCAACGGACAGGCCGAAGGAAAAGCAGACATGCGTAACCTGCTGGGTGGTAAAGGCGCGAATCTCGCGGAGATGAATTTAATCGGAGTGCCCGTACCTCCTGGATTCACAATCACGACAGAGGTGTGTACGGAGTATTATGAAATGGGCAAAGAGAAAGTGGTTGCTCTCTTAAAAGACGACGTAGAGCAAGCGGTTGCCCATATCGAAACATTGATGAATTCTAAATTCGGCGATGTAGCCAATCCGTTGTTGGTTTCTGTGCGCTCAGGTGCTCGTGCCTCCATGCCGGGTATGATGGACACCATCTTAAACCTGGGATTGAATGACGAGGTAGTGGAAGGCTTGAGCCGTAAGACGGGCAACCCCCGTTTCGCATGGGATTCCTATCGCCGCTTCGTACAGATGTATGGCGACGTGGTTTTAGGCATGAAGCCGACCAGCAAAGAGGATATCGATCCGTTTGAGGCTATCATCGAGGAGGTGAAAGAGGCCAAAGGCGTGAAATTGGATAACGAGTTGGACGTTGAGGATTTGAAACAACTCGTACAGAAATTCAAGGCAGCCGTGAAGCAGCAGACCGGACAAGACTTTCCGACCTGTGCTTACGAGCAACTTTGGGGTGCCATCTGCGCCGTGTTCAACAGCTGGATGAACGAGCGTGCGATCCTGTATCGTAAGATGGAGGGTATTCCTGATGAGTGGGGTACAGCGGTAAGCGTACAGGCCATGGTATTCGGTAACATGGGTGATACCTCAGCTACAGGTGTTTGTTTCTCTCGCGACGCGGCGAATGGTGAGGACCTGTTCAATGGTGAATACCTCATCAATGCGCAAGGCGAGGATGTGGTTGCCGGTATTCGCACACCGCAACAGATCACGAAGATTGGCTCTCAACGCTGGGCAGCGCGTGCGGGCGTCTCTGAGGAGGAGCGTCTTGCCAAATATCCCTCCATGGAAGAGGCCATGCCGGAAATCTATAACCAGTTGAACAGCATTCAGGAGAAACTGGAGGAGCACTACCGGGATATGCAAGATATGGAATTCACCGTGCAAGAGGGTAAGCTCTGGTTCCTGCAAACGCGTAACGGTAAGCGCACCGGTGCGGCCATGGTGAAGATTGCGATCGACTTGCTGCACCAGGGCATGATCGACGAGAAGACCTGCCTGAACCGCATCGAGCCAAACAAGCTGGATGAGTTGCTTCACCCCGTCTTCGACAAAACGGCCGAGAAGCAAGCGAAACTGTTCGTGAAGGGTCTGCCTGCCTCTCCGGGCGCGGCTACAGGCCAAATCGTCTTCTTCGCGGATGATGCAGCGAAATGGCATGCCGATGGCAAACACGTCGTCATGGTGCGTATCGAGACCTCTCCCGAGGATTTGGCAGGTATGCAAGTGGCTGAAGGTATCTTGACCGCTCGTGGCGGTATGACCTCTCATGCGGCTGTTGTCGCTCGTGGTATGGGTAAATGCTGCGTATCCGGTGCGGGTGCTCTGAATATTGACTACAAGGCAAAGACGGTTGAGGTGGATGGCGTCAAGCTGAAAGAGGGTGACTTCATCTCTATCAACGGTACGACAGGACAGGTCTATGTCGGCGAGGTGGAGACCAAGGCCGCTGAGTTGTCTGGCGATTTCGCTGAGCTGATGGATCTTTGCGACAAATATACCAAGTTGCGTGTTCGCACCAATGCCGACACCCCGCACGACGCAGCTATCGCACGCAGTTTCGGTGCCGTAGGTATCGGCCTTTGCCGCACGGAGCACATGTTTTTCGAGGGTGAGAAGATCAAGGCAATGCGTGAGATGATCTTGGCTGAGGACGCTGAGGGTCGCAAGAAGGCCTTGGCAAAAATCCTCCCCTACCAGAAGGCCGACTTCAAGGGTATCTTCAAGGCCATGGCTGGCTGTCCGGTGACTGTCCGCCTGCTCGATCCGCCTTTGCATGAGTTCGTTCCCCACGATCTGAAGGGACAGGAGGAGATGGCCGCCGCTATGGGCGTTTCCGTGAAGTATATCCAGCAGCGTGTAGAGGCCCTTTGCGAGCATAACCCGATGTTGGGTCACCGTGGTTGCCGTCTGGGTAACACCTATCCGGAGATCACTGAGATGCAGACCCGTGCGATCTTAGGTGCCGCCTTGGAGCTGAAAGCTGAGGGTATCGAGGCAATGCCGGAGATCATGGTGCCGTTGACAGGTATCTTGTATGAGTTCAAGGAGCAGGAGAAGGTGATCCGTGCGGCTGCGGAGCAGCTCTTCGCCGAGATGGGCGATCGCATCGACTACAAAGTAGGTACAATGATCGAGATCCCGCGTGCCGCATTGACCGCTAATCGCATCGCATCCAGCGCAGAGTTCTTCTCATTCGGCACGAACGACTTGACGCAGATGACCTTCGGTTACTCTCGTGACGATATTGCCTCCTTCTTGCCGGTTTACTTGGAGAAGAAGATCTTGAAGGTCGATCCGTTCCAGGTATTAGACCAGAATGGTGTCGGTCAGTTGGTACAGATGGCTACCGAGAAGGGGCGTGCGATCCGTCCGGATCTGAAGTGCGGTATCTGTGGTGAGCATGGAGGCGAACCTTCATCCGTGAAGTTCTGCCACAAGGTAGGTTTGAACTACGTCAGCTGTTCTCCGTTCCGTGTGCCTATCGCACGTGTCGCAGCGGCGCAGGCGGCGATAGAGGAATAATACTCTAAGTAAATAAATACTAATATCAGGCTGTAAATCACTGCAATAGCAGTATTTACAGCCTGATTTGCGCTTGGGCGGTTCGTGCATTTGACCGCAAAAAATGAGCCAAATGAACGTATTTGCTTACTCTCTGCTTACACCAAAAGGTACCCTTGCTTACACCTGCTTACACCAAGTTTTAACTCATTAAATAATTGAATATGATTACATTAAAAGCAGTGGTGCGAAAACCAAGGACAGACGGCTTCTTTTCAGTGTACATTCGTATTGTTCACAACAGAAAGCCGGGCTACATCAAGACCAACAAGATTATTGATGCGGCACATATAGACAGCAACGGCGAATTGACCGATCCGGTGGTCAATGAGTATTGTTCAATGATTATCCGACAATACACCGACCGTCTGAACAGAACAGACATTTCTCTATGGGATGTCAAGGATGTCTTGGAGTATTTGCAGAAGACGGATGAAGAAGTTTGTTTTAGCGAGTATGCCAAATCGTTTATCCATAAAATGGAAATGGAAGGTCGCCATCGTACTGCAAAGAACTATAAACTTGCGGTTGCTCACCTTGAACGCTACTTGGGAACGAATCGGCTTATGTTTAGCCTTTTGACTTCGACCGTTCTTAAAAAGTGGATTGAGAGTTTGTCACAAACAAGTCGTGCGAAAGAGATGTACCCCACTAATATCCGTCAAATCTTCAAAGCTGCTATTGCGGATTTGAATGACGAGGAAAGAGGTGTAAACCGAATCAAGTTTAACCCCTGGCTGAAAATTTCTATTCCGAAATCGGACAATGCCGTTCAGAAAGCCATTAGTGCCGAAGCGTGTCGCGAGTTCTTCAACAGACCTCTTCCCCGAACAAAAATGCTCTCTTCTCTTCCCGAACTTGGTAGGGACATTGCTCTCCTGTCGCTCTGTATCGGGGGTATAAACTCGGTAGATTTGTATGAACTTAAAAAGAAAGACTATAAAAATGGAGTTATAGGTTATCAAAGAGCCAAAACTCGCAACAGTCGTAGAGATAACGCATATATGGAAATGAGAATTGAGCCATTTATCCAGTCCACATTTGAAAAGTACCTTTCGGATGATGCAGATGAGTACTTGTTCAATTTCCATCAGCGTTACGGGAGTTCGGATAGTTTCAATGCCAATGTGAATATCGGCATCCGCAAAATTTGTCAAGATATGGGTATGGAAAAAGAAGATTACTATTGCTTCTATACATTTCGGCACACTTGGGCTACCGTTGCTCAAAACGATTGTGATGCGAACCTTTATGAAGTGGCGTTTGGTATGAACCATAGTCATGGTTTCAATATTACCAGAGGATATGTCAAGATAGACTTTACCCCTGCTTGGAACCTGAACGCAAAAGTCATTGAGTTTATCTTCTTCAGTGATGAGAAGAGCAAGCAAGGAAAAGCAAGAGATTTAGAAGAAAGTGAGGATAAACTGTTTCGTATCTCAAAAAAGATGATGATTTATGCTCGTGCCTATTTCAAAGGTAAGGTTGTAGGCGAACTTACTGATATAGGTTTCGGCAATGTGGATGAAGTCATTGCTGAGCTTGTCAAACAGCTACCAAAGGACATTCCTACAGGCTGCAATGTTCAGTTCCGTCTATTGAATTGTGATTCACAGAAAGAAGTGGTATATGAAAGAAGCAAAGGCAAGGGTTTTTAGTCCCGTCAATTTGGGGAATAAGTTAAGCAACATATAGGGAAGAAATCCGAATTTAGTCCATACCCATGTAGAGCCGTGTCAGTTGTCATTGGCACGGCTTTACTGTTTGTTTTGTCGAGAATGGTATGGTTGCCTATTCTCCTTACCGGTGAGGAGAGAACCAAACAACAATCTGCCGAGCAGGACAAAGAATGTCTTTACAATCCAAATCACCAACTGGAATACCTTTTTGATAATCCAGACCACCAGCTTTGTGAGCCAATATAGGGCGAGGCATACCGGAGCGAGATACAGAAATAACAATATATAGAACGGCATAAGCTGCAATTTTTACATTTATACTACCCTCTCTCAATGGAGGTTTCTCTATATAAAGGTATTAAAAATCAGCGATATAATCAAAGTTTTGCATCAGTATTTTAGTCCTTCCAACAAACTTTTTTTGCTTGGTTTTCAAGAATCTGAAAGCATGAAACTTTAGTTACGGACACCATTCAAACCATATCTTCGGGTTATTCAATCCAAAGTATCTACAACATGAACAATCCCATTTCTTGTGGCTGTATGCTCTACTATATAATAATGTATAGGGATTCGTGTTACTCGAACCATTCCATCAACCGATACTTCTTTCCCTTTGGTCATAGTTTGATATATCCATTTGTTCTTGATACTGAACTATCGGAAAAACAGTAACCAGACACCCTGCATATCATTTTCTTCCCGCCCATGAGACCGTGGTCAATCAGATTTTTCTAACTCGCATTTCCAAAACCTATTTACCGTGAACATCCAAGCGATGGATGATTGGTTACATCTTGATTTCGATTACTTGGAATTGGAGTTTGGTATTCCGAAGTCGCTTGGATATGCCATCCGAGAAACTATTCTATTACATAACCAACGTATCGAAGTCCCACAAACTTCGGGTGCTTGTATCTTCGGTTTATCGGATGCCGTCCTTCAAACAAAAGTGTTGCGCATTTCCCTGCAAGGCGTTTTTCTACGGTAATTTTGGTGTCATAAAGAACCCGGGAAACCGTGACCTGCGTTGCAGGATTTGTCAAGCAAGTTGTACCCTTGTCATTACAAAACAATGTTTCGTACTGCCGAGGGTGACTTGCCGGCTGCTCCGCATCGGGGCGATTTTATCGCTGTTTCGCCTTGCGAAAAGGTGTCCGGGAAACCCAAACAACCAAGTAATGAATGTATGATGAATCAAAGAACCAAACATTTCCAGTTGCGGCTTACCTCGGAGGAAGCACAGCAGTTAAGGGAGAAATCAAAGTCTTATAACTCCGTGAGCCATTATATCCGTTCCGCCGTGGCTGAGTATTCCGACATCAACGCCAAACAGAGGCTTGAACTCATCAACGAACTCGGTACGTTTTACCGGAAGTTCCAGAACGAACTGTCTTGGGCTGGCGGCAACCTGAACCAGTCGGTCAAGAGAGCCAACGAACTATCGGTAGCCGGGTTGCTCAGTCAAGCCTACCTTCAGGAAGTCCTGTTGCCTGTTATCACGGAAACACAAAAAACATTGAACGAGATAAAACGGGAACTGTATGCCGTAACTAAAAAAGCCGCCAAACTTTAGGCTTCCGGTTACTTGAACCGTGATACTCCGGTTCGTAGAGATTCAAGAGAGAGGAATAACTTTTTCAAACGACTGCAAGATGATAGCAACCATATTACCCGGCAGCACGAACTTCCACGCTGTCGGTTACAATGAACGCAAGGTCGCGAAAGGCACGGCACGACTGCTTGAGATAAAAAACTTCGGGACACTCGGGACATTCGGTAAACCCACCCCGGATGAACTGGTCAGTTACCTCATGGAATACACCTCCCGGAACGACCGGATTCAAAAACCGCAGTTTCATGTCGCCTTCTCCTGCAAAGGACACGAAATGTCAGAGAGCGAAGTGTTGGAGTTTGCCCACCAATACCTCAAAGAAATGGGCTACATGGAAGAAGGGCAACCGCTGCTTGCCTATTCCCATTACGACACCGACAACACCCACGTCCATATCGTCACCTCGCGCATCGCCCCGGACGGCAGGAAGATAGAACACGACAACGAGCGGAGGCGTTCGCAGGAAGTGATTGACCGCATCCTCGGCAATGACCGGCAGCAGAAAGCCCGGAAAGGCATGGATGCCGCCAAGGAGTACACTTTTTCCTCCTTCGCCCAATTCAAGTCCGTCATGCTTTCCATGGGTTACGAGATTTACCAAAAGGACGGCACCGTCTTCATCAAGCACGGTGGCAAGGTACAGCAATGCCTTCCGCTTGCGGAAGTTGAAGCCCTGTATAAGCCGGGCCACCGCAGCCGTGAACGTTGCCGCCAACTGAGGAGCATCCTCAAAAAGTACCGGGATGTAAGCTCCAACAAGAAAGAGCTGCAAAAGGAACTGAAAGGGAAGTTCGGCATCGACCTCGTTTTCTTCGGCAGAAAGGATTTGCACTACGGCTACATGATAGTTGACCATGCGAACAAGACCGTCATCAACGGGGCAAGGGTACTGACCGTTGACGAACTGCTGGACTTCGCTACCCCGGAGCAACGCTTCGACCGCATAGAGGACTTCATCGACAAGCTGTTTACCCTCAATCCCAAGATACCCCAGGCGGACATCCACGAGAAATTGCGGAAACAACACGCCTATATAAAGAAAGGTGTCATCTACTTTAACGGGGAGGCACGACCGCTGAAACCTTACATGTCGGAAGCGATTGACCGGAACAACCGCATCGCATGGGTGGAACGGTTCCATCCGGTCAACGAAGCGGAAAGAGACCTCCTTTGCAAAATCTTCAAAGTGAATATGCCGGAACTGGTTTCCCTCCAGCCGGAAAGGAAATCCTCCTATGCCGATGCCGTCACCCGCCTGCATGAAATCTTCGATGACGGGAACATCACCCATGTAAGAAGCAGCCTGAAGGAAGGAGGTTTCACTATCCGTCAAGAAGCGGATGCCACCTACGCCATCAACTTCCACAGCCATATCCTTATCAACCTGACCGAGGAAGGATTTGACTTGAACCGCCTGAAACCGCAGCGGCCGAGTGAAGGCAAGCAGCCGCCGCAGCCAACCGGCAACCATATCTCCCACCTTATCAAGTTACGTGACAGCAAAGACGGAAGCCGCAGCGAAAAACGGGAATGGGAAGTCGGCCAGAAGGGCGGCTATGACGAGGTGGATGACGGCCGTTCCATGAAAAGGTAGGACTTCCTGCCGTAACCTTTCCGGTCACTATGAACCCGGATAACCCGGAACATTGCATCGGAATTCCCCGGTTCTCCGAACCCAAAGCGCAAAAGTGTTGCGCATTTCGTTCCTCCGGTTTCACCCGAATAATTTTGCCCGAAAATTAAAAACGAAACGGCATGATACAAACTCCGGTCATAGTGACATTCGCCAACCAGAAAGGAGGCGTGGGCAAGACTACCCTCTGCGTCACCTTCGCCAATTACCTGGTGACGATGGGTGTCCGTGTCATCGTGGTCGATTGCGACTTCCAGCACTCCATCGTCAAGTGCCGCAAGGCGGACATCAAGAAATACGGCGAGCAGCATATGCTCTATGAAGTGGTCGCCTGTGAAGCTACCGACAAGGAGGGCATGACCTCCCTCATGGAAAAACTTCACAACGATCCGAGCATAGACGTGGTACTGATGGATTCCCCCGGCAGTCTGAAAGCGGGCGGGCTGGTGCCGATGTTCGTCAACTCGGACATCATCGTAGTGCCGTTCCATTATGATCTGGTGACAGTCCCTTCCACCGCCAGTTTCCTCATGTTCATAGACCGGCTGCGTAAAGCCGTGGACGGACGGATGAAAGCCCGGCTCTTCATCATCCCCAACCTTTGTGATGGCAGGGTCGGAAAACGTTCCGAGCTTCTGGTATGGGAAAATACGAGGGAAACCTTTTCCAACTATGGCTACGTCACCGCCAAGATGCCCAAACGTGCGGACATGGAGCGTTTCAGCACGATGGCCGCACTGGATATGCAAGGCAGCATCGTTGCCCCCATATTCAGTAAAATCTATGCCGCCATCTTCGATACGGAAATCCCGATACGCAAGACGGTACTGGCAGGCATTCAACGGATGGAGAACCTGAATCCGAGCAAAGACATAAAGAAGAAACCGATAATCAAAATGAATAATAACATTGAGCAATGAAGAAAGACATTCCTGAAATAGACGACCTCATAGCAGGCATCAATGACCCCGATGTAGCCTTGGGTGCAATTCCTCAAACGACAGGGGAAGCCTCTTCTTTGGTTATGGCACCGGCAGAAGAACCGCTCCATGAGACCTACAGCGACAAATGTTGGCAAGACTTCCTTTCCCTCTTGGAAGTGGAGGAACCGGCAACGGACAAGAGCGGCCGCCTTGTCTGCAAGTTAGACCGTGACCTTGCGGACTCCCTGGACGATTGCGACATCTGCAACCGCAGCCGTTCCGATCTTGTGAACGCCATCGTCAGGGCGTTCTTCACGACTTACCTTGCCAAACTCGCCAAATACCGTCGGGAGAAGAAATCATTGTTCACGAACTTCAAGGAGGAATCATACGATGGGAAAGACTAAATGGAATGACCATATGGTAGCTGCCCTGCGCGAACTCTACCCGGTGGAAACAACATTCTACACCGCCCAAATACTGGGCATGAGTGAGACGGCAGTCAAGAACAAGGCGAAGGAACTGGGCATCGTCAAATTCGCCAAGTCCCTCCGGATGAAACGCGCCGCACATATCAGCAGCCATTTCCATACCTGTTCCTTTTCCGAAATGGGAAAAGAATTAGGGATAAGCAAGACTAGCGTCAGCCGCATTGCCGGACAGTTGGGACTCAAACGCTCCCGAACGGAACGGCACGACATCACTTCCCGTGTCCGTAGCGACATGATACACCGTGAACGCCGCCGGGTCATATTCGGACTGGGGCCTGTCACCCGGATAAAGGTGGTCTCCAACCGGGCAAGGGTCAGGCTTCGCTCACAACTGAAACGAAAAGGCTATACTGTGGGCGGTGAACGCAACACCCTCTATTATGAGGAAGGGTTCAAGCGTAGTGAAAGGCAGGAGATGCGCGGCATCCAACTGGGGCTCAGATTCCTTCCCCTTAGTGTAATGACAGTATCAACGACCATTATATAAAGACATCATGCAATACGGACAGATTGTATTCCTGCTTTTTATCGCATTCCTGTTTTACTATGCGGTCCTAATAGTGCTTGACATCCAAAAGGCGAAGATGGCACAGGCAGCCGAACAGGAGAACCATTCTGAAGAAGAGATAGACATATCGGATGAAGCGCGAAGTTTCAAGCCCGTCAGGATTGAGCGTGAAGAGCCACCAAAGCAGCAAGCGGAAGATAAACCGGAATCCGATAATGTAAGCAAGAGCGATTCGCCTCCTGAAAAGCCGTACCATCATCCCGGCTACCGTGAAGCCATCATGACTGACGGTATTCTGGTGGACAACCTCATAGAGGAAATCAACCGCATGGCGGAAACAGGTACAAGCGACCTTGGTGTGGTGATATTCAATTGTGAAAACGCGAAGTAGCCTGATACCCTACATGATATATAGGCTGCAAATCCCTCCCGTTCCTTTGGCGACACCTGTTCCTTTGGTGATGTAATTGTGTAAAACTAAAAAACATTTAATCTGATGAGAAGTATCAAATCATTTATCCGATGTGCGGTAAACCGCATCAAGGAAACCGTTTCATCGGTTAGCCGCAAAGTGGCGGTAGCCGTTGGCACATTCACATTCGCTGTGGCGGACACGATGGCAAGCAGCAAGGGTGCGGCAGGCTTTACCAAGGCCACGCAGGAAATCAGCTCGTATGAGACACCCGTTTCCAACCTCATGAAAGCCATCGCGGCCGTCATCGTTCTGGTCGGCGCTTTCAATGTTTATTTCAAGATGCAAAACGGCGACCAAGATGTCAAGAATATCTTAGTCCTACAAAATACGTTTGAAAAGACAAGAAAGCAAATGAAAGTAAATGCGCTAAGTATCAAT